>MDTD01123575.1_pt1 | contig 94730 bp, 85 predicted proteins | sample 811221 | NCBI WGS metagenome assembly MDTD01 (sample SAMN05326646, study PRJNA326480) | marine metagenome | isolation source: seawater | place: Pacific Ocean: South West | collected 2011
AGGATCAAGGTGATCAAGCGGGTCGCCTACGGTTTCCGGGATGACGAATACTTCTTCCTTCGCATCCGTCATGCATTCCCCGGAAATCGACGATGAACCCAAAAAAAGCGCCGGGGACCGATCGGTCCCCGGCGCTCTCTTTTTTTCGGAAGGCTCTCTGAGCCTGTCGGTTCAGCTGCCCGACTTTGCGGTCTCGAGGATCGCCTCGAGGTAGCCACGGGTGTCGGCAAGCGTAGCGCCGGACACGGCGTCGATGGCGTCCTCGCCGGAGGAGAAGCCGTTCACCTCTTCCTCGAGCTCCGCCACCGTCATACCGGTCACGTGGGCCTCAATCGCGTCGTAGTTCTCGTCGATCGGAACCGTGGCGCCGGCGGCCTCAGCCATGTGGCTGCTGTAGTAGTCGGTATTCTCGCGCTTGGAGCCGAGCACAACGGTCGGGTCCGCGTAGTTGGAACCCAGTCCGCCTTCATCGACGGCGTCGGAGTTGGGGACGCCAACGGCGACGTCGGTGCTCATGAACTGGTACTCGTCGAGGGAAACGCCGACGATCGTGTCACCCTGCAGCGCGACAACGATCACCGCAAAAGACCGGGTGCCGTGGGGCGCGGCGGCCATGCGGGCGAGCCGAATCGGCTGGTCGCTGGACGCGGCCGGCGCGGCGCTGGCCGTCTGATCGGCGGAACCGCTGCACGCCGCGAGACCGAGAAGCATCAGAGAAACGAGGGAAAGGACGATTGCCTTTTTCATGTGTATCCTCCAGTAGGTGTGTTGACCACCAGGTGGCCGTACTGTTTTGTAACAACGTACACGACATTATACATACGAACTGTTTTCCCACGCAGCCGGTTACGTGAAGGATATTCGAGGATTTTATTAATAGTTATTTCAATAGTTAATGTGACGCGCGTGTTTTTATTTACCACGCACGTTCATATTGTGACGGACTCGGAACCTCTCGGTCGAGCGCCTTCGCCGCCCGCTGCGCCCAGTGCGGGTCTCGCAGCATCTCCCGTCCCAGCAGTACGGCGTCCGCCTGACCGCTGCGGATGATCTGGTCGGCCTGTTCCGGCGTTGTGATTAACCCCACGGCGCCCGTGGCGATACCGGCCCCTTCCCGCACCTGCGACGCGAGCGCCGTCTGGTACCCCGCCCCCATCGGAATCCGAACACCCGGCACGATTCCACCGGAGGAGCAGTCCACGAAGTCTACACCTGCTTCGCGCATCCGCCTGGCAAGCTCCACTGAGTCCAACGCCGTCCAGCCGTCGGGATGCCAGTCGGTGGCGGAGATCCGGACCATTACCGGGGTATCCTCCCCAACCATTTCGCGAATCGCGACGATCGTTTCCATCAGCAGGCGAATGCGACCGTCGAAATCGCCTCCGTAGCGGTCGTCGCGATCGTTGGTCAGGGGGGACAGGAACTGATGCAGCAGGTAGCCGTGGGCGGCATGAATCTCGACAGCCCGGAAGCCCGCATCCGCCGCTCGTCCGGCGGCGTCGGCGAACTGTGTCGCGACCGCCGCGGCCTCCTCCGTCGTGAGACGCCGTGGCGCCGGCGACTTTTCAGAAAACGGCCGGTCCGTGGCACTCACCGGCTCCCAGGTTCGTCCCGGTGCGTTGAGGCTCTTGGCCCCCAACCACGGCGGCGCGGTTGCCGCCTTTCTGCCAGCGTGGGCGAGCTGGATCGCCGGGACCGCACCGTGTTCCGTCAGGAACGAGGTTATCCGCCGCAGGCCGTCGACGTGTCCGTTGTCCCAGATGCCCAGATCTGCGTAACTGATGCGCCCCTCGGGGGCGACCGCCGTGGCCTCCGACACGACCAGGCCGGCGCCGCCGGTGGCGTAACTTCCAAGGTGAACCAGGTGCCAATCGGTGGCGTGGCCGTCGGTACTGGAGTACTGGCACATCGGCGAAACAAAGATGCGGTTTCGGGTACGGATCGACCGAAGATCCAGCGGTGTAAACAGATGATTGGGGTGTGTCATGACCGGTATCCTACCGAACGATCGCGTACTCCGGAAGTGACAAAAAAAGGGCCCCGGAGAACCGGGGCCCGTTGGCGCGCCAAACACGACGGCATCGGACTACGCCTCGCCGCGTACCCACTCCCGGACCTGGATGGCGAGTTCCTTGCCGCGCTGATAGATGAGGTCGAGTTCCTCCTTCGACGGAGCTCCATTGAACTCCACCGGTTCCAGGAAATCCCATCCCATCTTGTAGCGCTCCTGGATCTCGTCCAGCTCCTTCTGGGCGCCACCGGACCAGCCGTAGCTGCCGAAGCGGAACGCCTTGCGGTTCATCGCCTTCTTGCGCCCCATCTCGTCCACCACGACCGCCATGGGAGCAAACATCTTGTACTCGTAGGTGGGCATACCGAGAACCACGCCGCTGGAGTTCCAGACGTCGCGAAGAACGTACGAGTAGTGGGTTTCCGGCACGCGATGCACGTTGACCTTCACCCCTTCGCTCTTGATGCCCTCCACAACCGGCGCGACAGCCTGCTCGGTGTTGCCGTACATCGACCCCCAGATCACGGTGATCTCTTCCTTGGCGGGGCCCTTGCTGTAGGCGGCGTAGCGCTTGTAGTCGTCGATGATCTTCTGCGGGTTCTTCCGCCACACGATACCGTGTCCCGGCGCGATGATCTTCACCGGCAGGCTTTCGGTTTTCATGACCGCCTTTTTCGCCGGCGCGGAATAGGCACCCACGATGTTCGCGTAGTAGCGCGTTGCCTCTTCCTCGAAGAACTCGATTTCGTCCTGCGACAACTGGTCATCGTAGGGAGAATCGGTGATCGCACCAAAGGCACCGAAGGCGTCGCAGGGGAACAGCGCACCCGACTTGGTGTCGAAGGTCGCCATCGTTTCCGGCCAGTGCACGTTCGGAATCTCCTCAAACGCCAGCACGCGCCCGTCCCCAAGGTCCAGGGTGTCGCCCGACTTCACCACGATCGTCTCGTTCTCGATCTCGTAGAACGCCTCGAGGAGTTTTTTCGCTTTTGCCGTGGTCACGATCTTGAAATCCGGCCGGATCTTCTTGAAATCCTTGAGCCAACCGCTGTGGTCCGGCTCCATGTGGTTGATGATAACGTAATCGATATCCTCGGCCTTGACGTCCATCTGTTTAAACTGGTCGAAGAGCACCTCCGGTGTCCCGTCCCAGTCGCATACACCATCGATGATGGCGACCTTGTCACCCTTGACGATGTAGGAGTTCATGGAGAACCCGTGAGGGATCGGCCACATCCCCTCGAACAGAATGTCGTGGACATTGGCAGAGAGTCGAAATACGCCGTCAGTTACCTGTGTCGTTTGCATGGTATCGTTCCTTCACGTGTGTATTAGGTCATTCTTTATCGATTTGCTTTATTATAATTTAATACCGATTCCGATTCTTTGCAAGCGCAACCGCGCCGGACACACGGCCCCGAGTTCGACACTCGCTGAACGGAGCCCCTCGTGCCCCCGCCGGTCAGGTGCCGAGCGATGTCAGCACGCGGTCCAGGGCATCCGCGAACGCCTTGCGCTCCCGCGGTCCGAACTCCCGCCGGCGGGACATCGATTCCAGCCCCGCGGCCCGGATGACGGCTGCCGCATCGCGCAGTGACCGTCGTTCGGCGATCGAGGCAGCGTCAAATACGGTACCGCGGTCGTTCATGGCGTGTCCCCCCGCGTTGAGCACCGCCTCAGCCAGCGGGATGTCCCGGGTCACAACAAGCACCGGTATGTCCCGAATCGCCATCTCGGCGACGCGGGCAACGATCTCCTCGTCTACCGTATGTCCGGTCACCACCGTAGCACGACGCCCCCCTCCGAGTCCAAGCTCCCGGTTGGCAAGAAACTCCAGTCCGTAGCCCCGGCGGGCCGCCGACCGCATCAACATCTCCCGAACCGCTGCGGGACACGAGTCAGCGTCCACCAGTACCGTGAGGTGACCGCCTCCGTTCACGGGCGCGTGTCCCCGGTCACAACCACGGTCCCGGGGAGGGCCGCCACGAACAGCTGCGTTCCCGCGTCCAGCCACACGGACACCGAACCGGTATTGTGGTCCACGAAGGCCGACTCCGCCGGCGCGAGTTCAAGCTCCCCGCCCCGGTCCCGTCCACCGTCGGATGGGCACGCCGCCCGCGCCGTGCCACCCACCGCCAGGAGCACCGCCGGTCCCGACCGTTTCTGAATCTCCGCGGTGCCGGCTTCCGTCGGTGCCGCGATGGCGGTCAGTTCAAACTCCCGGGCATCGGTGGCGTAGCGCTGGACGCGCACACCGCCGGCCTCCACCGCCTCCGGCACCAGCGGTACAACGGACTCCCCGTCGAACGACAGCGTTGCCAGTAGTTCCGGTACGTCGACGTGTTTGGCGGTACACCCCGCCCGGAGGACGTTGTCAGAGTTGGCCATAATCTCGACGCCGGCGCCGTAGAGATACGCGTGCAGAATTCCCGCGTCCAGATACATCGCGTCGCCGGGGTGCAGGTGTACGAGGTTGAGATACAGCGGCGCCGCCGCCCCCGGGTCCCCGGGAAACTGTCGCAGAAGTTCCAGACACCACCAGTAGCGGCTGTCGCGGTCCGCTCCGCTCCCGCCGGTGCCGCGGGACGCCGCATAGCGCGCAACGCTATCGGCGAGCATCGCCCGCCGGCGTGAATCGCGCTCCGGTGGCACCAGCATCGAAAAGGCCTCCCGCCACGTTTCCGGCGCCGCGGCGACGGCAAATCGCCGGAGTGCGTCGGCCACATCGGGGAGCGGGCCGGTCAACGCCGTCGCCAGGGCCGCCATTTCGTCGACGAGCTCGTGGTAGGGGCGAAATCCCCGAAGTCCCCAGAAATCGGAGAGGGCGCACATGAGTTCAGGCTTGTGGTTGCGGTCGCGGTAGTTGCGATTCGGTGCCGCAATATCGATCCCGTCGCCCTCCTCCCGGTCGAATCCCTCCGCGGCGCGCTCCCGTGTTGGGTGGGACTGTATCGACAGCCCGCGTTCCGCCGTGAGAATCTTGAACAGGAACGGAAGCCCGGGAGTTTCCTCTCCCGGCGGCCGCAACGCCGCAGCCTCCGCTCCGAGGCTTTTCTCCGGATCCGCCGCCAGATGGTCCGGCAGCGCCGTCCGTTCGCCGTCGTCGCCAAGAACGGTACTCGGTCCGCGGGGGTGCGAACCCATCCACATCTCCGCCTCCGGTTCCGTCACTTCGTTCCCGTGAAACTCCAGCGGCTGTTCCGCGGCGCGGATCGCCGCCAGCATCGCGCGACTTCCCCAGGCGTAGGACTGGACCGGATTCTCCATTCGATACAGGGCCATAGCCCCCGGATGCTACGCCGCCACCCCGGCACGGTCAAGCACGTCGTATTGCCATGAGAATCCCCCATCACTACAATGGCCCCGCCATGAATCTCTCGATCCTTCAGAAAACACGTTATCAGTACCAGCCGAAACTCCCGCCCGCCGTCCGCGGTACCGTTGCCGACATCGGCATCGAACTCGGGGAGCCCACCGAGGCACTCAGCGACCGTCAGGAGCTGACGTCACTCTTCTCGAACACCTACGGGAAGCCGATCGCGACCCTCACGCCATCCGCCGACGGCGGAGCCGACCGTGGCCGCAAGCGAACCGTCGGCGTCATTCTTTCCGGTGGGCAGGCTCCCGGCGGCCACAACGTCATCGCCGGCATCTTTGACGCCCTCAAGGGCGCCAACCCGGAGAGCACGCTCCTGGGTTTTCTTGGCGGTCCCGGAGGACTGGTCGACGACCGGAAGATGGAGATCACCTCCGAGCTCATCGACGAGTACCGGAACACCGGCGGGTTCGACATCATCGGAAGCGGACGCACCAAGATTGAGACCGACGAGCAGTTCGCCGCCGCCCGAAAGACGTGCCTCGACAACGCGGTCGACGCTCTGGTGGTGATCGGTGGCGACGACAGCAATACCAACGCCGCGCTCCTGGCCGAATATTTTGCCGCCAACGGTGACGGCATCCAGGTGATCGGCGTCCCGAAGACGATCGACGGGGACCTCAAGAACGAGTTCATCGAGACGTCCTTCGGGTTCGATACCGCCTGCAAGACCTACTCCGAACTGATCGGCAACATCGAGCGTGACGCCAACAGCGCCAAAAAATACTGGCACTTCATCAAGCTCATGGGGCGCAGCGCGAGCCACATCGCCCTGGAGTGCGCGCTTCAGACGCAGCCCAACGTGTGCATCGTCTCCGAGGAGGTCCAGCAAAAGAAGCAGACGCTGGGCCAGATCGTTGACTCGATCGTGCAGATCGTGGTCGCCCGCGCGGAACGGGGCGACAACTTCGGCGTTGTGCTGGTACCGGAGGGGCTCATCGAGTTCATCCCCGAGGTCGGCACCCTCATCCACGAGCTCAACGACATCCTCGCCGAGCACGCCGAGTACTTCGGGTCGCTGCACACCTTCGAGGACCAGTCGGAGTGGGTGAACAAGAACCTCAGTCGTGATAGTTCCTACGTGTTCTCCTCGCTTCCCTCCACGATCCAGCGGCAGCTCCTGATGGACCGCGACCCCCACGGCAACGTACAGGTGTCGCGCATTGAGACCGAGAAGCTCCTGATCGAGATGGTCGAGGATCGGCTCCGCGAACTGAAGACCGAGGGCGCGTACTCCGGTTCGTTTAGCTGGCAGCATCACTTTTTCGGGTACGAGGGCCGCTGCGCGTTTCCCAGCAACTTCGACGCCGACTACACCTACTCCCTGGGGTACACGGCGTTCCTGCTCATCGCCAACGGCCTCACGGGGTACATCTCCAGCGTTCGCAACATGAGTCGCCCCGCCGACGAGTGGGTCGCCGGCGGTATTCCGCTCACGATGATGATGAACATGGAACAGCGCCACGGAAAGCGGAAACCGGTGATCCGCAAGGCACTGGTCGAACTGGACGGCGCACCGTTCCAGGAGTTTTTGCGCTATCGGGACGAGTGGGCGACGGAGACCGCGTACACCTTTCCGGGGGCGATCCAGTACTTCGGGCCGTCTGAGGTGTGCGACCAGCCGACGATGACCCTGCTCCTGGAGCAGGGGCAGTCGAGGGACTGACGCGCCACGGGCGGACGCGCCCTGCCGGCGCCACCCCGCCCGGCACCGCCCCGTCCGTCGGCACACACCGCGGCGCGGTCCGGGTTACTCCCGGATCGTGCCCGGTTTCATCAGCGAGGCGTTGATCGCCGCCAGCGTGTGGGCGTACTCCACCGCCTCCACCAGCTCCGGTCCCGCCGGCGGCGTTGCATCCGCGAAGAACCGCGAGGCGAGCCCCGCCATCATCGTGTCGCCGCAGCCGATCGTATTCACCGGTTGCATCGGGATCGTATCCACTCCCACCAGCGAACCGCGGTCAGAATCCACCACGACGCTCGGACGGGATCCCTGGGAGAGCACAACGGTTGTCCCGTCTCCGACCATCCTGACCAGGATGCGTCTGAACTTTTCCCGGGCGTCATCCATGTCGAGAATCGACAGTCCCTCCGACTCCAGACGCGCCAGATCGTCGGCGAGCTCCGGCGTAAATGTGGTCCCGAACTCACGGGCGTTCACTTTGATGAGATCCGGCGATCGGCGCACCACATCCCGCAGGAGTCCGCCGGACAGATCAACGCCGACGCGGACACCGCGTTCGCGGGCGCGATCGATCATGCGCAGATAGAAATCGGAAGGATACCCCGGCGTCATTGAACCACCGATCAACAGCACCGAGGCGCGCGCGAGTTCCGTCTCGAACGCATCCCACACGGCCGCCACGGTGGCATCATCAACCTCCGATGCCGGTTCGATGAACTCCGTAGTGGTACCGGCGGCGCGTTCGATCACGGTGACGCACGTTCGCACATCACCCGGTGCCTCGGGGGCCACCACGTCGATTCCGTCACCGCTACACCCGGCGAGCCAGGTCTCGCGGTTGGCGCCTCCGGCGTGGGAGAGGTGACGCGCGTCGACGCCCAACTGCCCCAGAACACGGGCCATGTTGGCCGCCTTGCCGGCGACATCGTGGCGGGCGTCGACGGCGCGGTTGACGCCGTTGTGCAGCGTTCTGTCCACCTGAATGGTCCGCTGCAGCGTGGGGTTGAGACCGACGGTCAGGACCTGCACTACAGCACCTCCTGCAGAATCGCCGTTCGCGTGGCCTCATCCAGGGCCACCGGCGTGTTCTTCATGCCCGACGCCGCCGCAAGCTCAGGGAGTTCCGCGGCGGTGAACCCGTAGTCCGCGAGGCGCCCGAGTCCCTCTGCGCGCTTCGCGAGCCACGCTGCCAGCGCCTCCCCCGCCGCGAGATGCGCGACGGGCCCGTCTCCTGCGTGCGCAACGCCCAGGATCTCCGCGGCCTCCGCATAGCGCCGCAGCCCCTCACGGCCCTCCTCGCCGGCGGCGGCAAGAGCCCTGACCACGGCGGCGGTCACCGGCCCCACCAGGACACCGCACACAACCCCGTGGGGCACGTCGTGACGGGCGCCGAGGGGGGATGCGTATCCGTGAACGAGTCCAAGTCCCGCGTTCGCCAGTCCCACACCGCTGAAGTACGCCGCCAACGCCATGTCACCGCGGTGGGCAACGGACTCCTCGCCGCTCATGAGCGCCACGAGTGCCGAGCCTCCGCGTCGAAGCCCTTCCCGGGCCAGAGCGTCGGTTACCGGTGTCGCCGCGCGGGACACGAACACCTCCAGCAACTGGGTGATCGCATCCAGGCCGCTCGCCTGTGTCACCGCCGGCGGGCACCCCACCTGCAGGAGCGGATCGATAATCGCCGTGTGGGGTATGAAGTTGTCGTGACGCAGCGACTTCTTGAATCCCGCGGCGCCGGTCCGGCTCAGGACCGCGTTCTTGGTCGCCTCGCTTCCCGTTCCTGCCGTGCTGGGGACCGCATAGAGCGGCAGTGTGCTGCCCGGGTGCACCGTGTCACCGACGCCCTCGAGGAAGCGCACAATTCCGCCGCCGTACTCGTCCGCGGGGAGGGCAACACCGGCGGCGACCGCCTTGGCGGTATCGATAACGCTCCCGCCACCGATCGCAACCACGGCATCGCAGTGCGGCAGGTCGCTGCGAATATCGGCGACGATCGCATCCACGCTCTCCGGCGATGGCTCGCCTCGGACCGTACATTCCAGGAACTCCAGCCCCGCGTCCATGAGCGCTTCTACCAGCCGGCTCCACTGATCCCGTCCGCGAATCGACCGTCCGCCGGTGATCACGGCCGGAGCACGCCGCCCGTCACTGTGCAGCAGGTCCGGGAGTCCCTCGAGGGAGTCCTCCCCGGCGATCAGTCTCGGTTGCCGTGCAATCGTGTAGCGGTTCATCGCTGCTCCCTCCCCGTCGGGGTATCGCGGTCCGGCACCTCGATCCGCCGGTCCTCCGGATCCGGCGCCGGCCGGTACAGGATGCCCACGTTGCCGATCACCGCCACCAGCGTTGCGCCCAGGTCGCGTCCCAACTGTTCGGTAATCTCGCGCTTGACGGCCTTGAAATCGCTGAATCGGACCTTGATCAGTTCGTGCTGTGAAAGCTCCCGATCGACGTGGGCGGCCAATTCCGGGGAGAGTCCGCTCTTCCCGACATGGGCGACCGGTTCGAGGTGGTGGGCCTGTTTCATCAGTGCGGCCCGCTGGTATCCCTGTAGCTCTGTGTTCATGGTCGGGGTATGCTACAACGGCGTCCCGACCCGTGGAAAGGCACCAAATTCACCGAAATTTAACTTTTTCGCGCCCCCAAAGCCACAGCATTTCGGTTGAGCCATGGCCAAATCGGCTGTATCATATGAATGGTTGTGAAAGCCGAACATTTCGAGCTTCTACCGAAACAACGTCAGGAGGATAGTATGAGAAAGTTCGCCCTCATGTTGGGTGCATTGATGCTCACCGTTTCCATGGTCGCTGTCGCCCAATCCGTGAATGATGATTTTGGGTCGATGCGCGGCTGGACCGCGGGCCCGGGAGACTGGGTGGTACGCGGGGGACGGATGGTCCAGCAGGACGCCGGTGAGCCCCTCGCCCGAGCCGACCGCATGGTGACACAGCAAGGCGAGTACGAACTCGAATTCTCCATCCGCTATGTCGACGGCGGCTACAGCAGCATGTCGGATATGCAGAACGGGATCTATCACGCCGGGTTCGGCATTCAGATCGGTGTGGAAAACCCGGCACTCGGTCGGTCATCCTGGGGAGCCGGAAACAGCTACCTGCTGTGGCTCAACCTGGACACCCGCCCCTCGACCCGCGCCAACCATCCCGAGCACTACGGCTTCCGCGCTCAGGTCTACAAGAGCGACAGCAACACCGCCATGTACCTGGCCCGCGATCCGCGCCTGGCGCGTGACCCGGAGCTGAGCCGCTACGTGGTTGACGACTACATGAGCATCGACCTCGTCGCCGCTCTGCGTGCCTGGGGTGTGAACCTGAGCATCAACGACCTCGGTCGTTACCTCAATCAGGACGTCCCGATCAATATTCGCGTCAATACGCGCACGGGTCGCATCGGGGTACTCGATCCCACGGCACCGGTTCGCTTCTACTTCAACGTGGACCCGGAAGTGCTTCAGGGCAACTACATGTCCCTGCGCACCAACGGTCTCGCCGCCAGCTACAACTACTTCCGTGTAGACTGAGCAGCAGATCAGTACACCACTTGAGGCGCCGGAGTATCCGGCGCCTTTTTTTTGTCGCCCGCAGAAGTGGGCGTGCTACAATTTGCGGCATGAGCATGACAATTCCCCTGCTGCTTGAGAATATTGCAGCGACCTACCCCGACAACACGGCCCAGCTATCCAAGGACGCCGACGGCACCTTTCAACCCCGGTCGTGGCAGCGACTACTGGCGGAGGTCGACGCCTGCGGCGCCGGCCTGCTCCAACTGGGTGTGGCGCGGGGCGACCACGTCGGTCTGATTTCCGAAAACCGCGCGGAGTGGTTTGTCGCGGACCTCGCGATCATGTCGATCGGTGCGATCGACGTGCCTCGCGGAAACGATACCACCCCCCGGGAACTGGCCTTCATTCTGGGATTCGCCGATGTCCGTACGGTGTTCGTGGAAAACGCGGCTCAGCTCGCGAAGGTCGCCGGAATCGCCACTGACCTTCCGGATCTTGCCCGGGTGATCGTCCTCGATCGCGTCCCCGACGAGGTGCCCGCGTTTCCCCGCCGCGTATCGGTCACCGACTACGCCACCGTGGTTGCAACGGGACGGGATCGACTCCAGGAGGAGCCCTCCATCGTCCGCGACGCCCGCCAGCAGGGTGACGGCGACGATACCGCTACCATCATCTTTACCTCCGGTACCACCGGCGAACCCAAGGGCGTCATGCTCAGCCACACCAACTTCCTGCACCAGGTCCGCAACGTGCCGCGCCTGATTCACGTCGGCCCCACCGACATCTGGCTCTGCGTGCTACCGGTGTGGCACAGCTTTGAGCGCATCATGCAGTACGTTTCCATGGGCAGCGGCTCGGCACTCGCCTACTCGAAACCGATCGGGAAGATCATGCTCGAGGATTTTCAGAAGGTGCGACCGACGTGGATGGCCAGCGTACCGCGGATCTGGGAGGCGATCCGCGCCGGAATCTACCGCAACGTTCGCACCCAGAGCGCGGTAAGCCAGACGCTGTTTCGCTTCTTTGTCGCCGTCGGCGGCGCCTGGGCCGGCATGCGCGACATGTTTCTGGGCCGCCTGCCACGCTTTTCCCGCCGGGTCCGCGTGCTGGACGCAATTGTGTCCGCGCTGCCGCTTCTGCTGCTGACGCCGTTCAAACTGCTGGGCGACCTGCTCGTCTTCGGCAAGATTCGCGCACGGCTCGGCGGACGGTTCGTTGCCGGAATCTCGGGTGGTGGCGCCCTCCCGTCTCACGTCGACCGGTTCTTCTCCGCCGCCGGTGTCCTGCTCCTCGAGGGCTACGGACTCACCGAAACCGCGCCGGTCCTCGGCGTTCGCGACCAGGATCATCCCGTACCCGGCACCGTGGGACCGGTGTTCCCGGGAACCGAGGTCCGGATCGTCGACGAGACCGGACAGACGCTCCCTCCGGGCACCCAGGGGCGCGTTCTTGCCCGGGGGCCACAGGTTATGAAGGGCTACTACAAGCGCCAGGACCTTACCGAGGCCATGATCTCGTCGGACGGCTGGCTCGACACCGGCGACCTGGGCATGCTCACCTGGGACAACGAGCTTCGCATTACCGGCCGTGCCAAGGACACGATCGTCCTCCTGGGTGGAGAAAACGTGGAACCGGCTCCCATCGAAGAAAAGCTCCGCGAGTCGCAGTACATCGCCCAGGTGATGGTGGTCGGGCAGGACCAGAAGTTCCTCGGTGCCCTCATCGTTCCCGATTTTGAAGCGCTCCAGAGTTGGGCGAGTGCCGAATCAGTTCTCGCCTCGGAGCGCGACGGCCTCGTCGAGGACACGCAGGTCCGACAACTGTTCAACCAGGAGATCGCCGGACTGGTAAACCGCCAGACGGGTTTTCGGTCATTCGAACAGGTCAACCGTTTTGCGCTTCTTACGCAGGATTTCCAGGTGGGAGAGGAGCTCTCGGCGAAGCAGGAGATCAAGCGTCACGTGGTGGCGGAGCGCTACGCCCGGGAGATTGCGGCCCTATTCGCGTAGCGCTGTTCGCGTCGATCGGCCCGATAGTACCGCGAAACGGGCTCAGACGGCCCGTGCTGTACCGAGCAGTTCGCGCAGTCGGGTCACCAGGTGGACCATCGCCATCGTGTCCACGCCGCAGTAGGTGACAATGTCGTCCACCGACACCTGCGTCGCCGCGGGCGTCCGTCCCGCACGGTCGATGGCATGGCTCACCGCCTCTGCCGCCGCCGCCGCGCGGCCATCGACATCCCGGCGTTCGGCGATCGCCTCGTCGGCGTGGCGCGTATAGGCCAGATTGGCGTGCATGCCGTCCTGCAGGGGGCTGTCGTCGTAGTGAGCCTCCGTGAACGCCGGCAGGACGCGCTTGAGAGAGACTTTCCCCCGTTGATCGGGGTGATAGACCGCAAAGTCGGAAAACGGCGCCAGGAGATCCACCATGCGCGTTACAAGCCGATCCCCCGCTCCGATGTCGCCCGCCCGCGCCGCCATCTGACGAACCATCGCCGATTCGAAGCCCTTGCTGAACACAACGATGCTTCCGGACGCCCCCACCGCTCCCTGGAGCCACTCGAAAAACCGCACCCGTTCGTCGACACCGGGGGTGGCGACAAACGTTGTGTGCAGAACCTCTCCTGCCGGCTCCATCTGTCGGTGTACCGACGCCAGCACCGGCAGGTGCTCGTATGGTGCGAGCCCTCCGTACGGCGGAACCGACTCGGCGTACGCTTCGAAGTCAAGGTAGAAGAGCGGGTACACCAGCCCCGACAGAAACGCCTCCAGCTTGGCGGGATCGACATAGGTATTGCCCGACAGCACCGCTTCGATCTGAATGCGCTGTTTGCCGCTGATCCGTCGGGCGGCGGCGTCGACATCCCTAAGGTCGGTGATGCCCTCCCCCGCGAGCTGCCGTGCAAGCTGCGCTCCCTTGTGAAGCGTGAACACGCTGAAGCGTTCGTCTTCCGCCACTGCGTCCCGCGGAACGCAGAGGCGACACCCCTGGCTGCAGCGATACCCATCCGCGACCGGGGCGCCGGCAAGCGCGGCCCCCAGGGCGGCAATCTCGCCGTCCAGCGTCCGTACTCGCTTCTCCGCCCGTCGGAGCAGATTGCTGTCGCGGAAGAGCGCCGGACCGTCCTCCTCGCCGTCACGGCGAAACCCCTTCTCGAGGTATGAGACGGCCAGCTCCGCCAGCGGCAGCGCCAGTTCCCGGAACACCCAGGCGACCGCCGCGGCCTCAACGCCGTACACGCCCCGCAGTCCGGTTCCCGGCCGAAACAGCGTGACACGCCAGCCTTCCAGCCGGGGATGCCATTCGATGGCATCGAGAAGGACCGCCTGCCCCTTTGCCACCAGGAGCCCGTGCACCACCCGCCGGTGGGTCTCCAGCGCAGCGACGGTGGCGTCGTGCCACCCCCGCGCTCTGGCGTCATCCAGCACCACGTGAATCGCCGCCGCCACCGGCGGCCCGTCGGCGTCGTTCAGAACGATCTGTGAGGGATTCTGCGCGCCGTCTCCGCCGTCGATGAGGGGATCAACCCCGATCGTGATCACCCGCGCCGTCTCTCTCAGGTTCGCCTCACCGGTCATTTCCCGCGGCAGCGCGGGCCAGCGGCGGGTTCCGTCGAGACAGTGGTGAACCCACTGCCGACGACAGCGGGTCCAGAGGAGGAGGTCGGCGGGCGAAGCGATCATGGCGCTGAGGAGCAGAGCTGGTAGGTATCCAGCGCGATCTGCAGTTCCTCGTTGGTGGGTTCCACGATGATCGTCGTGGGAGAGTAGTCCTTGGAGATGATTCCCTCACGGGGACCGTTCTCCAGGTTCTTTCGGTAGTCCATGACGATGCCGAGGTTTTCCAGGCGGTTGCAGATCCGTTCCCGCATGCGGGTTCCGTACTGCCCGATACCGCCCGTGAACACCAGAATGTCGACTTTTACGATGTTGGCGGCGTAGGCACCGATGAACTTGCGTACCCGGTAGGCGTATACGTCCAAGGCCTCGATGGCGTTGCGGTCGCCGCGCTCGGCGGCTTCCTCGAGGTCGCGCAGGTCGTTCGACTTCTCCGACAGCCCCAGAAGCCCGCTCTCCTTGTTGAGCATACGGTTGAGCTCCTCGGCGGAGTAGCCACGCTCCATCAGGTAGAAGATAATCGAGGGATCGAGGTCACCGCTGCGGGTCCCCATCATCAGCCCTTCCAGCGGGGTAAACCCCATGGAGGTGTCGACGGATCGACCGTTCTGAATTGCCGTGATGGAGGCGCCGTTTCCGAGATGGCAGGAGATGACGTTGGTGTTATCGATCGAGCGCTTGGCGTAGCGTACCGCCTTGTTTGCAACGTAGCGGTGCGAGGTTCCGTGAAACCCGTATCGCCGGATCCGGAACTTCTCATAGAGCTTTCGCGGCAGTCCATAGAGGTACGCCGCCGGCGTGAGCGTCTGGTGAAACGCCGTGTCGAACACCGCCACCTGCGTGCGTTTGGGAAACATCTCCATCGCCTCGATGATACCGGTCAGGTTCGCGGGATTGTGCAACGGCGCGAGTTCGATATTCTCATCGATCGCCTTAATGACGTCGTCGTCAATGACCACCGACTCGGCGTACTTCTCACCACCATGCACCACCCGGTGACCGACCCCCCAGACCTCATCCAGGGACTCGAGGATCCCGTTGTGGTCGTCGGTGAGCGCCTCGGTCATCATTGCGATCGCCGCGTTGTGGTCGGAAGCGGCACGCTCGATCTCCATCGTCCCGTTCCAGCCGGACTGCTTGAGGATACTGTTGTTCTGTCCGATGCGTTCCACGACGCCCTTTCCGAGGCTTTCCTCGGACGGCATGTCGTAGACTTCGTATTTCAGCGAGGAACTCCCGCTGTTCAGTACGAGAATCTTGTGGCCGTCATTCACCCTGCGTTTGGGCATTGTTCTGCTCCCCTGTTGTTGCGTTGTCTGTCGGCTGTGCGGACTGCGCGTCCTCGGCGGCTGCGATGGCGGCGGCTCCGAGGTTGTAGAGCGCGTCGGTGTCCTCCGGACGCGCCTGGTATACCGCCAGAAAATCCTCGAACGCCCCCTGAAACTCGCCACGCTGGTAGCGAACCGTGCCGCGATTGAATTGCGCGCGGTCAAACTGCGGATTCCGAACCAGGGCCTCTGAGTACGCCGCTTCGGCGTCGGCAAACGCCTCCTGGTCCGAGAACAGGTTTCCAAGATGGAAAAACGGAACCGCCCATTCAGGATCGGCCGCCCCCGCTTCCTCAAAGCGCTGCCGCGCGGCGTCGGTCTCACCGAGCTGTGCGAGGGTGAGCCCAAGATTGTTCAGAATCTCGGCGTCGTCAGGCGCGATCTCCCGCGCCGCCGCGTACTGCTCCCGCGCCATCTGGTACTGCCGTTGCTCGTACAGTGCGTTGCCGTGGTTGTAGTGCAGCGCTGCGGTGTCCATCCCCAGATCGGCGGCCTGGGTGAACACACCCGCGGCCTGCTCGTACTGCTGAAGGTCCAGCAGAATGACTCCCCGATTGTAGGCGATCTCCGCGCTGTCCGGCGCCATCTCCTGCATCTGGTCGTAGTACCCCAGAGCACTCTGCAGGTCCCCGGAATCGCGGGCCGCGATCGCCCGCTCCTGCAGCGCGTCGTAGCGCGCCTGCCCGGAGTCCGGCAGCCCGTCTTCCTGCGCACCAACGACGGAGGCGACCCACACGCCCGCCAGCACGACGTACACCCACCTGGGAATCCTCACCGAAACTTGCATAAGGAGAAGTGTAGCGGAACGATGGTGCCGGGTAAAGTCGCGCCGATGGCGGATTAGGCGTTGTGCTGGAGCCGCGTCGCCAGGCGGTCTGAACTGAACTGCAGCGAAAACGCCAGAATTCCCGCCGCCAGACCGGGAATCACCGACAGGAACGGCGCCTGTGTCATATAGCGCCGCGCGTCGTTGAGCATAAGGCCCCAGCTCGGTTCGGGGGGCTGGGTGCCAAGGCCCAGAAACGAGAGCGCCGCCTCGGTTCCGATCGCCAGGGCCGCCAGGCTGGCCAGCTGCACCAGCACCTGCGGCACCACGTTGGGAACAAGGTGCAGCACCGCCCGCGCCACGGGGCGTGTGCCCATCAGACGCGACACGCGGTAGTAGTCCTGTACCACCGTACGACGGGTCTCCAGGCGCGCAACGCGGTACACAACCGGCGAGAACACGATACCGAGGGTCCACATGACCTGCAGGCGCCCCGGTCCGAACACCAGCGAAACCGTCACCGCCAGAAGGACGGTGGGAAAGGCCAGGACGCTGTCGTTCGCGACCTGGAGGACCCGGTCGAGTCCGCGAAGGCGCAGGAGCCCGGCCGCCATACCCACCGTGGTCCCGATGATCCCCGCGATCAGCGCCGACCCCAGGGACACGATGTACGAGCTCCGCCCCCCGTGGAGCAGTCGGCTGAGGACATCGCGCCCCAGGGCGTCGGTTCCGAGTAGGTGCCCCGGGGTACCGGGACGCTGCAGCGTCTGGTCCAGCCGCTGCACCAGCGGGTCACCGGCAAGCACCGGCGCCGCGGCGCTCGCCGCGGCGCCCGCCACGAGAACCGCCACCGCGAGCCACAGCCCCCAGTCGATCCGCCTCACGGTCACCCTACTCCGCGAAACGCAGGTTCCGCAGATCGAAGGTGTCGAGCTGACTGTCCATCACGAACCCGCGAAGGTCCGCGTCGAGCCCAACGTAGCGGTAGGGAGTCCCGACGAACACAAACGGCAACTGCCGTGCCATGCGTTCCAGCGCCGTTGTGTACAGTTCGGCGCGGCGGTCGGGATCGCTTTCGCGGCGCGCCTCCCGGATCGCCTCCGCCGTGGGTGGATCCTCCCACTGCACGTAGGTGTCGGCGGTTCCGTAGCGCGCCAGGCGCCCATCGGGGTCCAGTTTTCCGGTATGGCCGATGACGGTGAGATCGAACTGACTGTCCCGGTATACATCACTCAACCACGTGGACCACTCCACCAGTTGCAGCCGTACCGGGAACCCCGCCTGTCGCAGCATCTCGTGGTACAGCTCCGCCGCCCGCACGTGGGGCTCGTAGTTCTGCGGGACCGAGATCACGAGTTCGTGGTCGAACTCGGTGTCGGCGGCAACCGCCGCCGCCGCCTCGGGGTCGTACTGGTACATGTCGGTGAAATCGACGTAGTACGGGTTGCCCACGTCCATGAAGGTACCGACCACTTCACCGCCGGCGTAGGCGGTGTCCATCACCGTCTGTTTGTCGATCGCCGCATTGATCGCCCGACGCACCCGCAACTGATCCAACGGCGGTCGCTGCGTGTTCATCGCCAGCACCATGACCAGGGCGGATGTGCCCTCGTAGATCTGGACGTTCGGCGCCTCTTTCAACATCGAGAGTTCCGGCTCCACGACGAGGTCGGCAACATCGATCTGTCCCGCCATCAGCGCCTGAGCCATAACGCTCTGCTCGGTGATCGTGAGAAACTCAACCCGGTCCAGGTACGGCCGACCGTCCATCCAGTAGTCCTCGTTGCGCTCCAGCACGATGCGATTGTCCCGCACCCATTCCACGAAACGAAACGGCCCCGTCCCCACCGGCCGGGATCCGAAGTCGTGCCCCGCCTGGATGAGCTCGGACGGGAGAATCGCCGACCATCCCGAGGCCAGCGTTGCCAGAAGCGGCGCATGCGGTTCCGACAGGCGAATCACCACGCGGTCCGGCGCCGGAGCCTCAACCGATTCGATTACCTCGTACTCGAAGGCACTTGGCGAGCCGAACGATTCGTCCCGGAGCCTGTTGAGGGAGGCTACCACGTCGGCGGCGTCGAAGGACGACCCGTCGTGAAACGTGACACCCTGTCGCAACGTGAACTCCCACACCAGTCCGCCGTCACGCGATTCCCACGATGTGGCCAGCGCCGGCACGAGCTGTCCGTCCTCGCCGGGTTCCAGCAGCGTATCGTAGACGCTGCGCATCGTCTGGAATGTCAGAGTTCCGGTGGTCGCGTGGGGATCCAGCGTGTCGGGACTGCCCGACAGACCGAACACCAGCGACGACGACGACCCGTCTCCACCGCTTTCCGCCGTCCCCGTCGCCCACACCGGAGCCGTGGACACGAGGAGAACCAACACCCCCAGAAGAATCACCATTCCGCCGGTACCGGTACGCCGGCCGATTACGTTCGCCATAGCCTGCCTCCTTGCAGTTCGTACTGCGCCTCACACAGAAAATCGAGCACCGCGTGGTCGTGCGAAATGACCACGATCGCCAGCTCACGCCGGGCGTGGAGTCGCACCAGCAGGTTGAGAATCCGCGCCTGGACGCTCGGGTCGAGGGCTGCCACGGGCTCGTCGAGGACCAGGAGGCGTGCGCCACTGAGCAGAGCCCGCGCGATCGCCACCCGCTGCCGCTGCCCGCCGGACAGCTGTCCCGGTCGCAGATGCAGAAGATCGTCCGGGAGGCCCACTTCCGTCAACGCCGCCACGATCTCGGCACGGTGTTGCCTGCGGGCCGCGAGAATCCCGGGCATTGTACCGTCGCTGCACGCCTCTGCCAGCGTCCATCCCAGACCGATACGCGGGTTGAGCGCCTGCAGCGAATCCTGGAACACCAGATGCGCCCCGCCGTCCACGCACCGCCGGTACCCGGAAAACCGGAGGTCGATCCCCGCCATGATGCGCGCGAGCGTCGTCTTTCCCGCGCCGGATTCTCCTCGAATCCCGACGATCGCACCCATCGGGACGATGAGGTCGACGCCGTCGAGGACAACCCGGTCGTCGTGGGACTTCGCGATCCCCTCGAGCTCGAGGACCGAATCGCGGCCCGCGCTACCCATCGTCGGGCCCTCCGGGGACGGGGTGGTGGCAACGGACGCGGTCGGTGTCATCCCAGGCGGGCATCACCGAACACGCCGCGGACGCGGCCGGGCACCGCCCCAGGAACGGGCACCCCGCCCCCACCTCTTCGCTTGGCGCGGGATCGATCTCAGGGAGCGCCCGACCTCGCTGGGCCTGCGACGGCAGCGCGCGGACAAGGAGATCAGTATAGCGGTGCATCGGCCTGGACAGCACGGCGGCGGGTGCTCCCTTTTCCACGACGACACCACGGTACAGGACACGAACGTCGTCGCTGACGCGCGCGACAAGGGGAAGGTCGTGAGATACCAGTACCACGGCGATCCGCTGAGCCACGGCGATCCCATGGAGCATCTCGAGGATGCGTTCGGCCCGCTCCGGGTCCAGGGCGCTGGTGATCTCGTCCGCCAGAAGCACCGTCGGCTCCGGGGCCAGGGCCATGGCGATCGCCGCGCGTTGGACCATGCCTCCGGAAAGCTCGAAGGGATATCGCCGAAACTCCTCCAGGGACAGCCCTACCTGCGAGGCAAGCGTCGCGATTCGCTGTGGCACCGCCGAACGCCGCAGACCCCGCGCGTACCGGAGGACCTCCCGGAGGGAACGCTCCACCCGCCAGCGCGGATTGAAGAAGCTCGCGGGGTCCTGAAACACCATCGCCGTCCGTGGAATCTCCGATCGTGGACTCTCCGTCGGCGCCGGCGTCGCGGCGGCGCGGCCGTCACCGCCACCGTCGGCGTGGACGGCGCCCGGCGGCATAGCCTCCGGTACCGTCGCGTCGTTCCACCCGGCCGACAGCCCCTCCGGAACAACACCGGCGAGCGCCCTGAGGGTGAGAGTCTTGCCGCTTCCGCTCTCACCAACGATCGCGTGAACCCGCCCTGGCTCCAGCCGCAGGTCCAGCGGTCCCACCAGACGCCGGCCGCCCTCTATGCGGACCTCGAGGGACCGAACGTCAACCGGGGCGTTCACGAGGGCTCCTGCCGCAGACGCGGCCACAGTGCGACGAGGGCGAGATCACCGGCGAGCGAAAAAACGGGAAACGCGACCCCGAACACCAGAACGACCCCCTGGATAACGGGAAGGTCCCGCTGGGCGATCGCAGTCAGCGCCAGTCGCCCCAGACCGGCGATGCCGAACACCTGTTCCACCACGATCGCACCGGCGAGGAGGTATCCGGCCTGAATCGCAACGACCGTGACCGCGGGTATCACTGCGAGGGGCAGGACGTGGGCCACTGCGATGCGCCACCGGGGCAGACCAAGAGCCCTGGCGGCGACAACGTGGGCGCTGTGAAGCTGCTCGTCGAGTCCGGCCCGAAGCGTTCTGGACAGGACCGCCGCGTTCCCCATCGCCAGGGCTGTCGCCGGGAGAACGAGGCGGCGAAACCCTTCTCCGCCCACGACGGGAAACCACCCGAGACGGAACCCGAAGAATGAGAGCAAGAGCAGTCCGACCCAGAACTGGGGAAACGCAAAGGCGGCGTATTCGACGGTCCGCACCGCGCCCCGGGCAACGCGGCCGGCGCGGGACGCGAGCGCCAGGATACCGGCAAGCAGGAAACTGAGCACCAGCGCACATCCCGCCAACGAGGCGGTCACCGGCAGTCGCTGCCCCACAAGGGACGCGACCGGGGCGCGCTGGACGTAGGATTCCCCGAGATCACCGGTAAGGAGGCCGCCGATCCAGTCGAGGTACCGCGTGTACCAGGGCCGGTCCAGGCCCATCTGGGCACGGACCGCCGCAACCGTTGACGGATCGGCGTCGAGGCCCGCCACCACGGCGGCGGGATCACCGGGAATCACCTGGAGGAGAAGGAAGGAAACGGTAGCAACAAGGAACACCACCGCCGATGTATGCAGTACCAGCGATACGATCCAGCGGCGGGTCACAGGTGGGTCAACTCAGCGCGAGAACGATGCGCTCCAGGACCTTTTTCCGGTCCAGCGGCTTCACGATATAGTTCTTCGCACCGATCATCAGTGAGTTCTTCACGAGGTCGTTCTTGCCGAGGGCACTGATCATAACTACCCGGGCATTCTTGTCGAAGTCCATGATCTGCTGCAGCGCGGTCACGCCGTCCATCTTGGGCATCGTGATGTCCATGGTGACAAGGTCCACATTGGGATGCAGTTCCTTGTACTTCTCAACGCCCTCTTCGCCGTTTCCGGCGGTAGCGACGACCTCGAACCCTGCAGAGGTGAGGATCTGACTGAGCTGTTTCGCCACAAACATCGAGTCGTCGACGACCAGCACACGGTACGACGTCCCGTCGGGACGCAACCCTTCAGGCTCTTTCTCGTTCAAATTGGGAAAGTCACCCTTGCTTTTCATCGGCCTGAGCTCCTTACGTGTCTTATACTCGATTTTTCGGCCGATTGCAACAAAGCCGAACAACCGAGGGGGCAAAAAAAGGCCGACACGGTGGGGGGAGTGTCGGCCCGGGACGGCACAAGGTTTTTACCTGTGTTTTTACTTCGATTTTTACTTGCATATGATATAGCATTTCCCGTGCCAACCCCGTGGACTCTCCGAATATATCCCCTAAGTATTTGCATTACTGTGATTTACGCAATCGAACAACACTTGCGACACGGGGGTCGGTCTGGCAGATCCCGGCGACCAATGCAATGTGCATTGCAATCGTATGCATACGGCATAATCATGCGTAATGCATATTCAAATCGCCGCCACGAGGACGACCTCGGCGCCGCGGTCAGCCCCGTCGCGCTGCCAGTCGCCGACTGAGCGTCGACTGGGAAACCCCCAGCAGTCGGGCTGCGGCGGTCTGATTGTTCCCCGAACGTCTCAACGCCTCCGCAACGAGGAACTCCTCGACTTCGTCCAGTCGGGGGAAGGGACCGGTCCAGGAAAACCTCCCGGTCTGCTCCGGCACATCCGCCGGAACATCCGCCTGCCCCCCTTCGGTGGCGTGACGGTCTATGTACTCCTGAAGCACCGAAACCGGGAGTTGGGAGCCCCGCGTGCGGCTCACCGCGTCTGCCATCATCGACTGGAGTTCGCGGACATTGCCCGGAAACGCGAACTGCCGCAGGATCTCCTCCACGGCTGCGGATATCTCAGGCGCCGGGCGACCCATCGCGCGGGCCGTCTGCTGTACAAAGTGCCTCGCCAGGACCGGGATGTCCTCTCGACGTTCGCGGAGCGGTGGGATCTGAATAAGGTGCGAGACGAGGCGGTAGTACAGATCCTTCCGGAACGTCCCCTCTTTCTGTCCCGCGACGAGGTCGGCATTGGTTGCAGCCACAACACGAACCCTGGCGTAGGAGGGCTCGTCGCTTCCCAGGGGGTAGTATTCGCCTTCCTGGAGAAGCCTCAGCAACTTGATCTGGCTGTTCAGCTCGAGGTCACCGATCTCGTCGAGGAACAGCGTTCCACCGTCGGCTCGTTCCACCAGGCCGCCACGGTGGCGTTCGGCACCGGTAAAGGCCCCCCTTCGATGACCGAACAGTGTGTCGGTGAACATGACGTCATCGAGACCGGCAACGTTGATCGGAACGAAGGCGCCTTCCCGCCCGCTGGTGGTGTGCAGAGACCGCGCGATCAGTTCCTTGCCCGTGCCACTCTCCCCGGTGATGAGCACGGCGTGCGGACTCGGAGCCACCGCCTCGACGTACTGGAAAATGGCCTGCATTCTCGGGGAAACGGTAACGATGTCGCCGAACGCCTCCGGGTTCACCGGACCGTCGCCACCACCGTGCTGTTCGCCCATGAGAACCAGCCGATCCTCGAGATCGCGAACGCGGATCGCGTGATTGATGGAGCTCCCGAGACGGTTGCGGTCCAGCGGTTTTGTCATGAAGTCGAACGCGCCGTGACGCATGCACTGGACGGCAGCGTCGACGCTGTCGCTTACCGTCACCACGATCACCGGCACCCACGGGAACTCCTCGTTCATCCGTTCCAGGACATCGAATCCCGAAAGCCCCGGCATGAACAGGTCCAGGACCATCGCGGCAACGGGACGGTCAGCAACGATCTCCAGCGCCTCGGTTCCGGTGGATGCCGTCAGGATCGATCCGAAGCCGAGCCCCTTGAGGTTCACCTCCATCAGCTCCAGCGCGACGGGATCGTCGTCCACCACAAGAATCGCGGTGCTTTTCTCATCCAATCGGGGCCTCCATGCACACGTTTCCTATATGGTAGCGTATTTTACGGGCATGTCACAGGATGCCCGAGTCACGTTCCTCAACCGCTCCGCCGTTCCCCGCCGGAACGGCGTGGTGTACTGGATGCAGGCATCGGCCCGCACGCGGTACAACCACGCGCTGGAATACGCCGTCCACGTTGCCAATCACCGCAGCGACCCGCTGGAGGTCGTCTTCGTCCTCACCCCGGGGTACCCGGGGGCCAATCTCCGCCACTACTGGTTTCTGGTTCAGGGACTCCGCGACGTCGCCGACGGCCTGCGGGATCGGGGCATCCCGTTCCGCCTGATTCTCGGCGCACCACCGGTGGTGGTGTCCCACATCGCCGCAACGGTCGGCACGATCGTAACCGACGGCGGGTACACGCGGGTTCAGCGGCAGTGGCGTGACCGCGTCGCCGCCGACGCCGACTGCCCCGTGGTGGAGGTGGAATCGAACGTTGTCGTGCCCGTACGCACCGTCAGCGACAAGGACGAGTGGTCCGCCGCCACGCTGCGACGCAAGCTCCACCGCCACCTGGACGACTTCCTCGTTCCGGTCACGACCGTCGGGTACCGGGGCCCTTCGGCCCCGTCGGTTCTCGGATCACTTCCGACCGACTGCCGGGAGATCGACCCCGCTGACCTCACGCGGCCGGAGGACCTGACATCGCTTTTTGCCCTCGAGACCTCCGTCGCGCCGGTCTCTGCGTTTCGCGGTGGCGAGGCCGCTGCGGCAGAACGTCTCGCAGACTTTCTCGAGCACCGGCTGCGGCACTTCGATGAACGGCGAAACGTCCCCGACCTCGACTGGACCAGTCATCTCAGCCCCTATCTCCACTTCGGCCACGTCTCACCGGTGGAGCTCGTTCTCGCTGCCCAGGAGCGCGTGAAGGGCCCCCTCGGGGACGATGCCCGTGGCGACCTCGATACCTTCGTCGAGGAACTGGTCGTCCGCCGTGAGCTCGCCATGAACTTTGTGACCTACAATCCGGAGTACGACACATTTCGCGGTCTCCCCGACTGGGCCCGCGCCACGCTCGAAGAACACAGCGGTGACGACCGACCCGTTGTCTACGATCTGGACACCCTGGAGGCCGCCGCCACCGACGATCCCTACTGGAACGCCTGCCAGCGCGAGATGGTCCAGCGCGGGGTGATGCACGGGTACATGCGCATGTACTGGGGGAAAAAGATCCTGGAATGGACCCAGAACCCCGAGGAGGCGCTGGAGCGCGCCGTGATTCTCAACGATCGCTACGAACTGGACGGGAGAGATCCCAACGGCTACGCCGGTGTTGCCTGGTGCTTCGGAAAACACGACCGCCCCTGGGTGGAGCGGCCGGTATTCGGAAAAGTGCGCTACATGAACGCGAACGGTCTCAAACGCAAGTTCAAGGGGATCGACCGGTACCTCGAACGCTGGAACTCGTAAACGGTACCGGTTCGCCCGGCGGAATCAGTTTCCGCCACCGCCGGAGCCGCCGCTGTTCGCGGGCTGCTGCACGTCGACGTACTGTTCCGCGTCGCTCAGGATCGAATCGACGTTGGTGATGAACGAGTCGAGCCGCTGCTGCTGCGCCTGCGTCTGCTGGATGGCCGCCTGCAGGAACAACACACGCTCCTCATTCTCGGCAATGCGCCGCTCGTTGATCCGGATACGCTCGCGGTTGCCGTCGATCTGTTCCCTGTTGCCCCGAATCTGCTCCGTGAGCGTCCGCATCTGCTCCTGCAGGTTCGATTTGATCGTGCGGGCCCGACCGATCGCCTCCTGCGACCGGCTCTTCATCTGTTCATCGACGATTGTGCGGTTGACCGCGAAGAGGTCCGAAAGCTGGGCATCGACGCGCGCGAGTATCGGATCGATCTCCACCAGCGACTGCTGATCCTGGCGGATCTGGCCCAGAAGCTGGTCATTCTCCGACGACAGCTGGTCGTTCTGTGCCGTCATCTCCTGGTTGCGCGATTGCAGGTTCTGAATCTCCGTGTTCGCCGCGGCGATGTCCACGTACGGGAGATTGCGGTCCTGGGCCGCGGCGGCTCCGGCGACCAGCGCCAGGAGCAGCACGGCGACGATTCGTCGTGAGTGCATGATGCCTCCTTCAATATTCCTCAAAATCTGCATCCAGATCATCGTTTCCACCGCCGCCCAGGTCAAGTGAAATGCCCTGTTCGTCGTCGGCCAGTGCAATGCCGGTCTCCTTGTGGCCGCGCTCCTGGGCGGGACCGCGATTGCCCTGGGCGCCCTGGCTCCCCTGTCCACTCTGGCCGGAGGAGGCCTGTCGCGTGGACCCCGTGCCGCCGGAATGGCCACCGGAAGACCGCGCCTGGCCGGATCCGCCGTTTCGCGAACCCTGGGTCGACCGCGCCGCCGACGGTGCCGGCAGAGCCCGACCGGTACGCATCGTTCGGCGGCCCATACCGTCGAGCTTGAAGAAACTTACCGCTCGCTGCAGCTGTTCCGCCTGCCCGCTGAGCTCCTCGGACATCGAGGCCATCTCCTCGGATGCGCTGGCGTTTCGCTGGATCACCGTGTCCAACTGGATGATCGCCGAGTTGATCTGCTCGGCACCACTGTTCTGTTCGTTGCTCGCCGCGCTGATCTCCTGGACCAACTCCGCCGTACGCTTGATGTCCGGAACGATCTGCTCCAGCATTTCGCCGGCACGTTCGGCAACCGCCACGGAGCGGCCCGATAGCTCGCTGATTTCGCCCGCCGCAGTCTGGCTGCGCTCCGCGAGTTTCCGCACCTCGCTCGCCACGACCGCGAAGCCCTTCCCGGCCTCACCGGCGCGGGCCGCTTCGATCGCCGCATTCAGTGCGAGGAGGTTGGTGTTGCGGGCGATCTCCTCGATGATCGTGATCTTCTCGGCGATCTCCTTCATTGCAGACACCGTTTCGCGGACAGCCTCGCCGCCCTGCTCGGCGTCTGAGGCACTCTTCTGCGAGATCTTGTCGGTCTGCAGGGCGTTGTCCGCGTTCTGCCGGATGTTGGAGCTCATCTCCTCCATGCTGCTGGAAACCTCTTCTGCGCTGGCAGCCTGTTCCGTCGCCCCTTCGCTCATCTGCTGCGCCGACTGGCTCAGCTGCTCGCTTCCGGACGCCACGTTCTCCGTTGCGCCGCGAATGTCCATCACGATCTCACGTAGCCGGCCGGACATCTCTCGCAGGGCGTCGGCGAGCGCGCCGATCTCGTCCCGCTGTTCCACGTCCAGGGTGGCCTCGAGATTCCCCTTGCTCAGCTCGGTCGCAAACGTCACACCCTTGGCGAGAGCTGTCGTGATCGTGCGGGTGATCACGAAGGCGATCACGATCGCCACGAGCACCGCGACGATGATCCCGATGCCGACCGCCGTCACCGATGCCTGCACCGCGTCCACGACACCGGAGGTGATCGACCGCGTCTCGTCGATGCCGGCAAGCGCCACCGCCTGGGCGGCGTCGAGTACCTGCTGGGCGCTGGCATCGCGTCCGGCGGCCAGTTCACTCAGGGTCTGATAGTTGTCGAGGGTATCCTGCACCGCCTGCCGGTAGTTGCGCGTGGCGTCCTCAACCTGCGCCAGGTCCGCCAGATCGGCGTCCAGCCGCGTCAGCGCCCGCACCTCGTCGATCATCGGGGGAATCCGATCGAGGTCCGCCACCGTCTGCCGCAGCAGATCAAGGTCGTTGGTCAGCTGCGCCTTGAAGTTTGCAACGCGTGCCTCGTTCCCGGCATCGATGATGTCGTTGATACGATTGATCTTGAACTGCCGTTCGTGGAGCGCCGACGCCGCTGCGCCGGATCCGATCTCTGAGTCAAACTGCGCGTTCTGACTGTCGAGCAGGTCGCCGGTGGTCTCGATGAACCGGGTGGACGCCTGGTCGTTCGTTGCGCGATCCGAGAGAATTTCGTCGATGACCGTCTTGGTCTGATCCACCAGGTCGGCGTACGTCGCTACCTGCTCCTGCGCCACCTGCACGTTGCGTGCCAGCGCCTCCAGCTCTCCGTAGCGCGCCGCGAGTGCCGCGGCGTCGTCGAGGTAGGACTGCACCTGCGAAAGATGCTCCATGCCCGTCTCGTACATGGCGGTGTCGAAGTTCAGACCGTAGCCGCGCATCGCGTACATCGTCAGCAGCGAGTAGCGTTCCACGTTGTTGGCCACCGCGACTTCCTCGATGTATTCGTCCCGCAGCCGCACGGAGTCGTTCCGTATCTGCAGCAGATTCAAAACGGCGATCGCCCCGACGACGACCAGCAGCGCGATGAGAGACCCGAATCCCAGCGTCATTTTGAGCGCCATCTTCAGGTTTTTGAGCATGAGGGACCTCCATTGTTCGGTGAATGTCTACCGTGTTTCATAGCCTAAGGTACGCGGATGTCGTTTGCAAGAAATCAGAACCCGTCGACCGAGAACCCCCGCCGGTCCTCGGCGATTCCCCGGACGCGCGGGTCGCCGGTGAGACGGGCAACCACCGTCGCGGCGTCGCCACCGGCGGACGGGTCTACGGTAATGAGCGCCCCGCCGGCCACCGGTCCCAGATTTCGCGCGGCCTCCGCCGGGAGGAGCGACGAGAGCTCCCCGAGGAACCGACCGACATCGGTGCCGGCCCGCAACCAGACCAGCAGACGCGGACGGTCCACGTAGTCGTAGGAAAACTGCTCGAGGGCACGTTCGACCGCCGCGGAGTCCGGTGCCGTGCTCAGAGACGGCGCCGGGACCGGCGCCGCGGACGACTCGAAGCGCCCGTACGGGTTGGTTGCGGCTCGCCGAATCGCCGCCTCGGCGTCCACGAGTCCAAACCCGTACTCGTCGTCGCGGCCGGCGGGACCAAGGTCCACCGCCGTAGCCTGGAGAATTCCGCGGACCTCCTGCGCGGAGAGATGCGGGTTACTGCTCCAGACCAGTGCCGCAACACCGGCAACGATCGGCGTCGCCATGGAGGTGCCGGCATCGAGGGCGTAGCGCTGGCCCGGCCAGGTACTGACGATGCCGACGGTATCTCCGGTGCCGGGCCCCGAGGTCTCCGCCCCCGGCGCCGTCAGTTCGACCTGGGGTCCGTAGTCGGAGAAGTAGCTGCGGGTGCTGGCGGCCGGATTCGCGGCTCGGTCGACCGACCCGACGGCGATCACCTCCGACAGCCGCGCCGGCCAGTCGACACCGTTGGCGGCACCACCGTTCCCGGCGGCGGCGATCAGCAGCACGTCCCGTGCGGCAACCTCCTGCACCACCGCCTCGACAAGGAGCGCCTCCGCATCCGGCAACTGGTTGGCTCCGAGACTCATGTTGACGACGCGGGCCACCGGCGTTGCACGGGCCGGGGCAACGCCGCCGACGTAGAGCAGCGCCGCGATCAGGTCCCGAAGCGTCCCGTCGGTCCCCTCCAGTGCCCGCACCGGCACGATCGACGCCGCCGCACGGCCGTCCCCGGAAAACGCAACACCGGAGATCCCGACGCCGTTAAAGCCCGCCGCAGCCACGAGGCCCGAGACGTGCGTCCCATGGTCGATACCGTAGGTGTCCGGCGGCAGACCGTTGGGTATGGGTGTCGGCGTCGGCCCGATCAGGTCGAGCCCGCCCGTGCCGATCATCGCCCGGAGGTCCTCGTGCTGGCCGTCGATCCCGCTGTCGATCACCGCCACGGGCACGGTCCGGACGTCCACCCCCGCCACCGGGTCGTCGGCGAGGGCAGCGTAAAGGCCCCACGCGTCGGGGACCGCAACGGTGTCGAGGTACCACTGGTAGTCTGCGTACAGCGGGTCGTCGGGTGTACGGGCGGTCGACACCGGCAGGTCACGTGTCTGGACGCTGAACGGACCGTAGCTGCATGAGGCGAGGAACAGGACGGCAACCGGGATCGCGGTAATGCGGAGCGATCTCGCCAGGAGAGGTCTCACGGCGACGAGTATAGCCCCACGCCACGGTCGCGGCAATTCGCCGCATCAGTTCTCCAGGATCGTGATCTCCACTCGCCGATTCCGACTGCGGCCTTCAACCGTGTTGTTGTCCCCCAGAGGTCGTCGCGCCCCGAACCCGCGGTACATCAGCTGCGACCGGTCACGGACGCCGTGTTCGATCAGCCACTGCCCCACCGAGGCGGCGCGTTCCTCGCTCAGTTCCTGCCGCCCCGAGGCGGTGCCGGCCATGGCGGTGTGTCCCGAGATGAGAAGATCGCGATCGGGGTAGTCCTGCAGGAGGCGTCCGAGCCACTCCAGTTTGGCGGTCTCACTCTCCAGAAGCTCCGCGGAGTCCGGCGCAAACTGGATGTTCTCCAGGGCGATCGTAACCCCTTCCTCGTCACTGCGTACCGACGTATCCGCGATCGCGTCGCGGGCGATCGCGTCCTCGATCTCGCGCTGTACTTCGGCACGGTCGAGTTCCGGCGCCCCAACCACCCGGCCGTCGGCTTCGCCGCGGTACTCCAGTCGGCTGCCATCGCTGGTCTGCATGAAGAGGTTGTAGGATTCCTCGTAGTAATGGGCCCGCCCTGCCCGGCGGTTCCACAACAGATCCTGGTCGAATCGCGCGGTGATCACCCGGATGTGCTCGGCTTCGGGACGTCCGGGCGCCGGGCGGTAAAAGAGCGCGTAGCGAATGTGGATCGCATCGTAGGTCCGTCCCTCGAACTCCCGCGGCCCGAGGTACTCGTAGGACACCTCCACCGGCACGACAACCGGTTCGTCGATGCCGAGGCCGTCGCGAAAATCGTACACCTCGGCGGCGGCCGCGCTCCACGTGTCGCCCGGGGCAACGGGATCCTCGGGAAAGACCGGCACATCGCGCACCTGAGGGACGAAGGAGCCGTCGGGAACGGTCTGTCGCCCCCGGGCATCCTGCCAGATCTCCACGCTGTAGTCGCGATCCACCGAAAACGGCTGGTCGGTGTCGCGCGATTCCTCCGAGACGCGGTATTCCGCCGAGATCGGAGCTCCCGATGCCCCGTCTCGGTCGCCGGGGACGCCAACGCGCAGACGGATGCGCGTCAGGATCTCGGACTCGCCCCGCCGCTCTCCATCCACGAACAACTGCTGCCGGTTGACACCGACGATGCGGTACTGTTCGCCTTCGCGGTACCCGTAGCGGAACATCACCGGGTCTCCGGCGGCGGCGCTGTCCTGCCCCCATACCCCACTGGCGGCGCCCGCCAGGAGCGCAACAACGAGAAATCGATCGATTTGGCGGCGAAAGACGGAGTTTCTCATGTCGTAATCGTCGGTTCCACCGGGTTCTTTCTTGACAAACCAATACGGCATTCATACGATCACGACGGTGACGGGATCTCAGCGAACAACATCCGGAACAATGCGGTCATTCGGTTGTCCCGGATGGATCGCGGATCATCGATCGGGCGTCGTTGTGCTTGATGCACAGACGATTGCGCCGTTTGGACGTGAGCTCTCGGACCTGATCCGGAGCACAGCCGCCGCGGGGGCGGAGCCCGAAGTCCTCGTCCTTGCCGCCGACCCCGATTCGCTGGCCGCAGCGGGCGGGCCGACGGCGGTTAGTCCTGCCCGAATTATCGATCTGCTTCGCCGGGACGAACTCAGCCTCGAACGTCTCCGGACCGTTGTGGCGTTTCTTCCGGAGGATGATGGCACGCAGTTTTCCGCGGATCTGGGTTTCATTCTCTCCAAGTCCGGTGGCCAGCCACAGCTGGTGATTCTGTCCGACCACGAGATCGCCACGGACCTTCTGGAGCGCATCCCGATGAGACGCTGGAAGTCCGCCGATCTCCGTCACCAACTGCAACTTCACGAAGGGAGGATCACCATGGCCAGTTCACGGCGTGACCAGTACATCGACAACCCCGAGGAGCTCCGGTCAAAGCTCAAGGACCTTGTTCGCACGATCCACGACGAAGAGGATCCCCACGAGATGACGGCGTACAAGAAGTTCGTCAAGCAGAACGTCTCCGTGTTTTCTCGCGCGTACCTGACCGCCTACCTGGTGAAGACGCTGATGGCCGGCGGAGACCTGCCCAGGGGTCGCTCGCAGGGCGGGAACGGGAAACCGCGAAAAGAGCGACGTGGCGGGGAGCGTCCCGCAGCCGATCGTCGTCCCGCATCCGCCGAAACCACCGGAAACGTGGCACCGGAAGACCGGCAGACACTCTTCGTCAGCGTCGGCAAGAATCGTCGTGTCTACCCGAAGGATTTCGTTGCCCTCTTCGCCGAGGTTGACGGGGTCGAGGGTGACGACATCGGCCAGATCAAGATCCTGGACAACTACTCCTTCGTCGAGGTGGACAAGACCGTCGCCGACGCGATCATCGATCGCTACAACGGCTTCGAGTTTCGCGGTCGCAAACTGACCGTCAACTTCGCCCGAAGCAAGAAGGACTGACAGTCCGAAAGACTGACCGTACGGCGGTGGCCCGTGCCGCCGCCGCACACACCACCTACCGCAGAAGCAGGGCAGCGAGGGCGGCCAGCAGGTAGCCGTTGGTGCCGATCCCGACCGCGAGCAACGCCACCGCAACGAGCTCCAGTCGCGACGCGGCTCTGCTCAGGGCGTTCCCGCCGCGTCGCTGCCGGGACGCCGGGGTCGCCTGCTGAACCAGTGCCAGGTCGCGCCGCGCGCGAATCCGCCGGGCGTGACGCCACAGTCTCCGATACCAGTAGAACGCCGCCACACCCGGGGGAAACAGGGGTAACACCGGCACCAGGGCAACCACCAGGGCGATCACCGCCTGCAGCCGGCTCTCACCGACCACCGTGACCGCCCACAGCGTCTCGGAGACGAAGCCCGCGATCAGCGAGATCGGCGTCAGGTGATTCCAGTACTCGTTACGCTGGCGCCCGGCCCACATCGCCTGGGGAAACAGCTCCTCCGACGGGCCGTCAAAGATGATCACCAGCGGCACACCGTCGGGACCGCCCTCGATGCGGATGCTCCCCTGATCGTCAACGATCGATCCGCACACGAACACCTGCGTCCCTTCCGCCAGCGCCGACAGATCCTTCCAGTACAGCACCCGCGGCGTCTGGTCCGGCGGTTCCGGTCGGTCGGTCGGCGCGTGGGGCATGACGAACACCGGCACACCGTCGAGGCGAACCATGACTGACAGCGTGCGATCCCCGACCCAGATCGTGTGGTCGGCCTGAATCGCCTCCAGACGACCGAAGAATCGAAAGGACCCGTTCCCGCCTCCCTGATGCGCGAGCCCGTAGGTCACCGAGGGCGCGCCCCGCGCCTCCAGGAGCGCACGACGGAACCGTCTCCAGCGCCGACGCACCAGAAACGCCCCCGATCCCGGAATCGCCACGAAGAACACCATCGCGAGGAACAGCGTTGTCCCGAGGCCGTCGGCAATCATCGCCGTTGCGCGTCCCTTCCAATTCTGGTATTTTGAGAGTCCATGCTCATCGATCGTGTCATTGTCGGTTCAATGTATACCAACTCGTATATCGTCTCCACCGGCAAGAAGGAATGCATCATTGTCGACCCCGGCGCCGACAGCACGGTGCTGATTCAGCGCCTGGAGGCGATGAACCTCCTGCCGCAGGCGATCGTTTTCACCCACGGCCACCTGGACCACACCTCCGCCGCCCGCGATCTGGTTGAGTACTACGCCGGCAGAAATCACCACGTTCCGATCGGTATCCACGAGGCCGACGCCGGGTATCTGGGATCCACCGCCGGCGACATAAACCATCAGGTATTCGCTCCGTTTGGAGAACCGGGAATGGAGGCGTTCCGGAGTTTCAGCACCGACGTGCCGGAACCGGAGTTCTTCGTTGCGGAGGGAGAATCGCTGCTCGAATCGGATCTGGTGGTCATGCACACCCCGGGCCACAGCGCCGGAAGCATCTGTATCTACAGCGAGCCGCGGCAGGCCCTCTTCTCGGGGGACACGCTGTTTTTTAACACGATCGGCCGTACCGACGTCACGTTCGGTGACGAAGAATCCCTGCATTCGGCGATATCGCAGCGGCTGTTCGAGCTTCCGCCGGACACGCGCGTCTTTCCGGGACACGGACCGCTGACCTCTATCGAACGGGAGATCCGCAACAACCCCATGGTGAGCGACGGCGCCACCATCTGAGTCGCCGCCGTCTGCAGGAACACCCCCCGGGCGTACCCCGGCCGCCTACGCCATGAGGTCGAGCAGCAGTCCCTGTGCGCTCGCCCCGTTCGCCTGCTGCCGCTCAAACCCCTCAACGATCTGACGCGCCGCTTCCTCCAGTATCGCCTCCTGCCGCTCGACCGGGTCGGCGGGTACATCGGGCGTGAGCTGCTGCTGCATGCGGGCAATGCGGGTGATCATGGAGTCGATCGCCTGAAGTCGTGAAAGTGAGTATCCGGCATCGCGGGAGCGTGCCGGGACCGCCGAGATGTGGTTGAGGCGCGCGTAGATCGTCCCGCGGACGGGCAGTGCCACCCGTGACTCCGAGACACGCGCCCTGACAACGTCACTCAGCGGGACGGTCAGGTTCTGAGAAATCGATCCTGGTGAACTCGACATACCGCTGCCTCCATTTCATGTATCGGACGGAGGCGGCGGAAGTTGAGGGTGTGTCAGCGGTTGCGACGTTCGATTTCGTTCTGGTACTCGATCCGGTACAGTGCGTATGGGATCGCTTCGAGGCGCGCTTCGGGTATGGGTTTCCCGCTCTTGAGGCAGATGCCGTACTTCCCGTTGTCGATCCGGCTCAACGCCGACTCGATCAGACGGAGCTTTTTGAGCTCCTGGGCCCCCAGGGCGCTCAGCAGCTTTTTGTCGATGTCCGTGGTGGCCACGTCCACCAGATCCTTGGTGTCGCTGGAGCCAGCCATCGACCGGAACTCCTCGTCTTCCGCCACGAGTTGGCGAAGGATGTCTGCCTTCATTTCCTGGAGGCGTTCTTTCATGCGGTCAACGAATTCCTGGTCCATAGCGCTCTCCTTCAGCTGGGAAGTCCGCAAAATATATAGGGGTAGGCGAAAATGTCAAGAGGAATCGCGACGTTGACATGGAGGTCGCGAACGACCTACCATGGGGCGCACTCAACAGAAAGGAGCCGCTGTGGCCAAAGAAGAAGCGATAGAAGTAGAGGGCATCGTGAAGGAGTCCCTCCCCAACACGATGTTTCGTGTCGAACTGAAGAACGGACACGTCATTCTCACCCACCTTTCCGGCAAGATGCGCAAGCACTACATCCGCATCGTCCCCGGCGATAAGGTCAAGGTTGCCCTGTCTCCCTACGACCTGACCCGCGGCCGGATCATCTACCGCGAGCGCTGACGACGAGCCACGCCACGACGACTACCGCCGTCGTACAATCGCCCAGGTCGCTCCGGCACCACCGTGCTCCGCTCCCGGGTGTCCCGTTGTGCCGATATGCGGACTGGTCTCGAAGAACTCGCGTACCATCGTCTTGAGGGCGCCCTCCGAGCCCGGGTGGCTCCCCTTCCCATGGACAACCAGGATCTTGCGCACTCCATCCCGCGCGGCACGACGTACAAAGGCGTCCAGTTGCGACGTCGCTTCCGCGACCGTGCAACCGTGGAGGTCGAGCGTCCGCTCGATCGGGAGCTTGCGCGGTGCAAGATGTTCAACCGGGGTGTCGTCGTCCGGTTTGCGGTACCCAGCCGGTGGCGGATAACGGTTGAGCAGACGTTTCATCGCATCCGGATCCATCAGTGCTCCCCCTGGATCCACAGCGCCGATCGCGGTACCCATCCAGTGACACCGGCGGCGGTCCGGACCAGATAGAACTCGTTGTAGGACAGCTCAACGGTCACCGCAGTGGCGGATGCCACCTGAATCCACGGTTGCGCCGTCGAATCGGGGATGCGCCGAACGGTCACCGTATCCACCACCACCGCCTCCAGCGTGGCATCCTGTCGCGCCGACCACCACCACCCACCGGCGAGAATCGCGGCGATCATGAGCAGCGCCACCAGACCGATCGTGCGTCGCAGACGACCGCGGATCGCCAGCAGCACCCAGAAGAGCGTCCATACGAGGAAGAGGGCCGCCACAAACAGATCGGGGCGCGGGTACCACGGAATCGCCGGCTGGTCGTTCATTCCGAAGTACTGCTCCACGTCCGTCAGCACCGCCCGGAAATCGGAGCGCTCCGGCGCCAGCCGGACCGCCCTGCGAAAATGGAAGATCGCGTCCACCGCGTTGCCTGCCCGCAACGAGAGTACGCCGCGGTTGAAGTGCAGACCGGCGTGCCACTCGTTCTGCTGCAGTTCGAGTTCGTACAGGACGCCGGCAACCGCCGGACGACCCTCGGCATCGATCGCCGCCGCACGCTCCAGCCGCGCCACGTCGAGCCGCGGGAACAGGGCCGCCCCGAACAGCAGCGGGATCGCCACCAGCGTCACTGCGCCGCGTACGGAGGTCAGCTTGACGATGGCGAACACGATCGGCCCGAGGAGAAAGAGGAAGTACACCCACGGGATCTCCGACAGGGGCACCCAGATCGGTCGCGTCAGGCGCGACACCGGGATGAGGTCCGCCCGCGGGACCTCCTGCTCCACGGAGGGTTCATCCACCCCCTGAAGCAGCTCCACGGAAACCACGCGGGAGGGCGCGATCTGCACCGTCTCCAGCTGTGGGTCGTACACCGCAAATGGAGCGATCCGCACCACCCCGCGGGTTCCATCGCCCTGTGCGTCAAACCGCACGGTTAGCTCCCTGCTTCCGCGGTACCCCGCGAAGCCCTCGCGGTCGGGGACTACGGAACTCCGCTGCGTCCTGTCCACCTCCACCAGGCCATCGAGGGTGACCTCCGGAAACTCCAGGACCGGCAGATTACCGACGCCGCTGATCTCGAGGCGAAGCGTGCCCGTCTCCCCCGGGGCCAGCTCCTGGGGCTCCACCGATACGGAGAGAGAAAACTGCCCCACGGCACCGGTCGACTGCGCCTGAACCGGAAGCGCCGCTACGTCGATCGTCAGCGGTGCTGCCTGCGCCTCGATTCCGTTGGCCCGAATCGTCGCCGCCGGCACCGTGACCGCCCCGGCGGCGGCGGGCGTGAAGATGAACGCCGCCACGGGAATCTGGAACAACTCCACCCCGGCGACCTGCCGGGACGTGACACTGCCCACGCCACTGACCTCCTCGAAGAGGCCCGTCTGCGGGGCGCGAATCGATACCGCCTCCGGAAACACGTAACTGTCGATACCGGTGATCTCGAGGATGACCGGAACGCTCTGTCCCTGTCGCACTCCGTCGGTGAGCGGCCGCCAGGTCGCCTGAAACGGCACACGATCCGTCCGGGGATCCCTGACCTCAACGAGGATTGGCGGGGTCTCCAGGATCGTCGACGGCGTTGTGATTTCGATCGGTTCGATGACGTAGCGACCGGAGACGGTCGCTCTCATCGGGATTCGGACCTCCATGTCACGACGCCCGCGGGCGACGATCACCGGTCCCTCGGGTTGCGACACGCCCTCCGGGAGGACCGGCAGGAGCAGTTCCACCGCATCCGGTTCGCTGCGCGGAACCATGAACGACACGTCGAACGATTCGCCCCGCTGTACCAGCACTCGCGCTCCCGAGAGCAGCTCCACCTGCGTGGCGGCCTCCGAGGCGGCGACGTCCGCCCCGCCGTCGTCCACCGTCCCATCTCCCGGACGCGTCTGCGCCGGCAGCACCGCAGCCGCGAGCAGCAGCAGCGCGGCGCACCAGATCAGCCAACGGTCACGACACATCACCATCACCAGTCCCGCGCTTCCGCCGCCGGGGCGGGCTCGCTGTTGGCCCGCCAGCGCTGCTCTTCCTTCCGCCGCACATAGTCCAGCATCCGCGTGGCGCCGTCATCGGTGCCACCGGTGGTCGTGGAACCGCCACCGTCTCCGCTGCGGCTGCCCTCACCGTCCAGTTCCGACCCCGCCTCGATCCGTTCCAGCGTCAGTTCGAGGTTCGTTTTCGCCGCGCGGCTGGCCGGGTTCACCTGCAGGGCAAACCGGAACTCCCGGAATGCGTCCTGGTAGCGCCCCTGTTCGAAGAGGAACACGCCGCGGTTGAAGCTGGCCCCGAAGGTCAGGTCGTCCACATCCGCCTCCCGGGCGGACTCCCAGCGGTCGTTGGCGGCTCCGGATTCACCGAGATAGTGATAGACCGTCCCCAGGTTGTACGAGAGCCACGGCTCGTATTCCTGCGCCTCCTGCGCCCGCAGGTAGTCAACGATCGCCGGCTGGTACTCCCCCCGGCTGACGTTGTAGTTGGCGCGAATCACACGCAAATGCGGGAAATAGGCGTTGCACGAGACGAGCAGGAGCGGCGCCAACGCGATCAGCAGCCGTTTCACAGGGTCCTCCTCCACCGGGTATGCTGCACCGCCACGACGCCGACCATGCAGAGAAACGCGAGCAGCACGAAGACGTGGTACCTGCCGACGGATACCTCCCGAAACACCACGTCCCGGCCGCGGCCGCTGAGCTGGTTGAGGTCCGATGCAAGTCGCTGTGCGACGTTCGCGTCCGCGATCTCGTAAAACGCGCCGCCGGAGATCTCAGCGAGCTGCTGCAGCGTCTCCCTGTCGGTGCCGGCGATCACCGGCTGACCGTCGTCGTTCCGGAGCACGCCGCCGTCTCCGGTCGGAATCGTCGCCCCGGTGCCGGTACCCGTGAGAACGGCGAACACCGGGATGCCGGACTGACGGAGTTCTTCGAGTTCCTCGTTCACGGCGTCCTGCAGCTCCTGACCGTCGCTGAACAGCACGATCGCGCGGTGGCGCGGCGATCCCGGCGGAAAGGCACTCAGCGCCGTGGCCAGCCCGTTCTGCAGGCTCGTGCCGGCGGTGGTGATCAGCGCCCCGGAGAGATTCCCCATGGCGAGGTCGAACGCCACCGGATCCTCGGTCATTGGCACCACCACCGTCGCCGCGCCCTTGAACGCCACAACGGCGTGGTATGCAGCCTCCATACGCCCCGCCACCGACCGCGCCACCTCGCGGCTGCGTACCAGTCGCGAGGGAGGGATGTCCTCGGCGACCATACTGTTGGACACGTCCATGAGGTACACCAGATCCAGACCCCTCCGTTCATCCTCCACCGAGACCTCGCCCCACTGGGGTCCAGCGAGGGCCAGAATCAGACTGGCGACGGCGGCGGTGAAGAGCACGGCCACGACGAAGTTCTTGACGACGAGGACGTTAAACACCTCGGTGCGGTGGTGGGTCCCGACAAAGCGCGATACGACCCGACGGTTGCGTCTCGCCGCAAACAGGAGCGCTGCGCCCAGGACCGGCAGCCCCGCCAGCAACCACAGGTACTGTTCGTGTACGAAGGTCATGGCGCGCTCCCCAGCAGAAAACGTCGCAGGATCGCCTCCGCCACCAGCAGTCCCAGGGCCCACATGAGAATGACCCGATGCTGCGGGCGGCGAATCACACGAATCTGCACGCGTCGCTCGGTGTTTTCGGCGGTCCCGATCGCATCGAATATCGCCTCCAGCGTCCCCGCGCTCCCGGCGGTGAAGTAGCTCCCACCAGAGAGTTCCGCGATGCGCTCCAGCGTCGTCTGGTCGTAGCTGTCGCGCACCGTACCCCGGTACAGCTGACCGGTCTCCGGGTCCCGCACCTCGATCCGCGCCTCCTGCCCGGAGCCGACGCCGATCGCGTAGATGCGAATGCCAGACTGCCCCGCGACCTCCGCCGCCGCCTCCGGCGATATCTCGCCGGCGTTGTTGACGCCGTCGGTCAGCAGCACGATCACCTTGTCCTCGGCGGTGCTTCCCCGCAGGTGGAGCGACGCCAGCGCCAGCCCCATACCGATCGCGGTACCGTCACCGAGTTCCATGAGCTGCATCCCGTCGAGAGACTGCAGCAGCTGGTCGTAGTTGAGGGTCGGCGGCACCCGCAGCGCCGCTTCGGCGCTGAATCCGACCAGACCGATATGGTCGTTGGGTCGCTGTTCCACAAACCGGCGGATGACAGACCGGGCGGTCTCAAACCGGTTCACCGGCTGAAAGTCCTGCGCCGCCATACTGGCGGACTGATCGACCACCAGCATGATGTCGATCCCGCGACTGAGGTACACCCGTTCACGGGTCGTGCGCGTCGGACCCGCCAGGGCGACGATCATGAGCACCATCGCCACCCAGAACATCACCGCCGACAGTCGGACCATGACGACGCGAAACGTCAGCGGCGGCCTGAACGCAGCGCCGTCGTACACCGAGATCGGCACCGGCAGCCGGCCGCCGCGCCAGCGGTGCACGTGACGCAGATAGAACAGGACCGGGAGCACCAGCAGGAACAGGAGGTAGACCGGCCGATCAAGCACCCACATCGCGATGCTCCTCCCACTCCCGTTTCTGCAATCCCGCCGTCACCGCACGAACCTCCTCGAGATGGCGCGTTCGGTCATCAACGGTCACCCGACGATTCGCAAACTTGACCAGGTCGCCGAAGCGGAACAGGTCCACCAGCCGTGTCCGCGGTTCCGCCGGAATGCCTGCGCGCCGCAGCTGCACATCGAGTTCCCCGGTTGTGGCGGACCGGAACGCCGGTGAGAAACGCCCGCCGAGGTACTCCCGTGTCAGATCGAGGAGCCGGATGTAGTATCGCTTGCCGTCGAGTTCGTGGATATCGGTCTGCAGCTGACGAAGTCCCTTCTGGAGGGTCCGGTAGGGACGGTTCTCGCGGTATCGAGCCCGCACGCGCTGCACCCACCGCCGAACCCATCCGCCGGTCCCGATGACGATCACCGGCACACCGACCAGGGCGATCACAATCAGTGCGATCATCAGCTGCGTACCCGGCAGGAGTATCTGGTCGCGCACGGGCTGCAACTCCAGAGGCCCGGTCTGCCCCGCCTCGGTCGCCAGACTGTTCACGACGGCGCTGACACCGCTCACGGTCATCGAACCGAGGTCGATCGGGGGAAGCTGCCGGGTACCGACGAAGAACGGCTGAAACACAATGCGGATCTCGTAGCCGTCGGCCCGCTGGACGACCGAAACGGAGCGAAAATCGACCCAGTCGGTATCCGGAAGCGTCCCCGGTACCATGAGATCGAGATTGCCCGTGGCCCGGACAACAACCCGTGCCTCGACAACATCGCCGATGTAGTAGGTCTGCGGAAGGAACACAACCTGCGATATCGCCTGCCCCGCCACGGGCAGGGTCGCGGCCAGCACCCAGAGCAGCATCGCTGCGGCGCGCCGCAGGCCACGTGACGGTCCGCGCAACCGTCGGATCACCGGTGGACCCTCCGCCGGCGGAAGAACGAGATCAGGCGCTCGGCGACCTGATCCACGGTCCTGATCTCCAGCGCCGACACGCCGCGGCGCTGACACTCCCGCAGCCACTGCTGGCGCTGCTGACGCCAGTAGTGTTCAAACGCGAACCGGAACCGCCGTGACGTGCCGTTGAGGGACACCGTCCGCCCGGTCTCCGGGTCCACCGCCTGGACCACCGAGAAATGCGGCAGTTCCTCCGTCACCGGATCGGTAATGCGCAGGGCGATCACGTCGTGGCGCTTGGAGATGAGCGCCAGTTCCCGCTGATAGTCGGCCGTGTGAAAGTCGGAGATCACGATCACGATACCGCGGCGCTTGAGCGACTCACTCACCGTTCGCAGCGCCAGGGCCAGGTTGGAACCGTTGCCGCGGGGTTTGGCGGCCACGATCTCCTGCAGGAGACGCATGGCGTGATTGCGGCCCTTGGCCGGTGGCACCCACGACTCGATCCGATCCGAGAACAGCGTTCCCCCGACCTTGTCGTTGTTCTGCACCGCCGCCAGCGTCAGCAACGCCGAACTGATGAGCGCGACATCGCGCATGGATCGCGACCGCGACCCGAACTCCAGGGATGCCGAGACGTCCACGACGAGGAAGAGCGTCATCTCCCGTTCCTCGCGGAACGTCTTGGTGTACACCGACCCGAACCGCGAGCTCACGTTCCAGTCGATGAGACGGGCATCGTCCCCTTCCACGTACTCCCGAACCTCATCGAACTCGATTCCGGGTCCGCGAAACACGGAACGGTAGTTGCCCGCCAGGAGACTTTCCACAAGGCGCTGCGCCACAAGCTGGATCTGGCGGAGACGGGCCTGGGATGGGAGTTGTTCCAGAGGGTTGAACCGCGGTCGCGCCATGATCCTCAGGGAACCGGAACGGTGGACAGCAGCATGTCGATCACGTCGTCGGCGGCGAGGTCCTCGCTGTCGGCCTCAAAAGAGAGGATGATACGGTGTCGCAGTACGTCCGGCGCCACCGCCTTTACGTCCTCCGGCATCACGTAGGAACGGCCCTCGAACACCGCGCGAACCTTGGCGCAGCGGTAGAGGTAAATACTGGCCCGGGGCGATGCCCCAAACTCGATGTACCGCAGGGGCCCCATGTCGCCGCGCTCGCCGTCGTCGCGGGTTGCGGTGACCAGGTTGACCATGTAGTCCGCGATCCGTTCGTCCACCGAAATCTGCCCCACGATGTCGCGAAGCTTGCGGATGTCGGTCTTGAAGATCGTGCGCTGGATCTCGATATCCTGCGGAACACCCACACGACGCAGAATCTCGCGTTCCTCGTCCCGGGTGGGGTAGTCCACGAAGAGCTTGAGCATGAAGCGGTCCAGTTGCGCCTCCGGCAGCGGATAGGTCCCCTCCTGCTCGATCGGATTCTGCGTTGCGAGAACGAAAAACGGCTCCGAGAGCGGATAGGTCGTGTCACCGATCGTCACCTGGCGCTCCTCCATCGCCTCGAGCAGGGCGCTCTGGACCTTCGCCGGCGCCCGGTTGATCTCGTCGGCGAGAATTACGTTGGAGAAGATCGGGCCCTTGCGGGGAACGAACTCGCCGGTCTGCTGGCGGTAGATCATCGTCCCGATGAGGTCCGCCGGCAGCAGGTCCGGCGTAAACTGGATCCGCCGAAAGGAGGCATCGAGGACCTCGGCGAGCGACTTGACCGTCAGTGTTTTCGCCAGCCCCGGAACACCCTCCAGGAGAACGTGTCCCCCCGCCAGGATCCCCGTCAGCAGGCCGTCGACCATCTGCTGCTGTCCCACGATTCGGCGCGCAAGCTCGTGGCGCGCCTTTCCGATCAGGTCCTGCGCCCGCTGCACCTGGACGTCCAGACTCGTATTCTGTTCCTGTAGCTCCATGTCCTGTCCTTGCACGCCCGGGCCGTCACGTCCGGTAGTCTGCGTTTTCCCTGATGTATTCGTAGCTGAGATCGCTGCCGCACACCGCTGCGACGGCGTCGCCGGCACGGAAATCAAGAACGATTCCGACCGAGCCGGTATCCTGCGGGTACCCATGCACCGCCGGGTCCATGGCGGCGCTGCGGAGACGCTCCGCGAGCCGTGCCTCCACCGCGCCGTCCAGCCGAAAGGCACCGTCGCGATAGACCGTCTCGCCGTGTATGGCGATCTCGAGCCTTCCACCGTCCACGGTGCCCTCGGGGTCCCACGTTGCCAGGGCATCGCCGGCGGCACCGAGAATCCGCCCCACGTTGGGGTCATTCCCGAACACCGCCGTCTTCACCAGCGGCGAGTTGACCACGTGGCGCCCGACATTTCGCGCCAGCGCCGCCTCCGGCATGCCCCGGACGGTGACGTCGAGCACATGGGTGGTGCCCTCTCCGTTGCGCACGATCTCCCGGGAAAGTGTCCTGCACACCGGTTCCAGCAGCGCCTCGAGCGCCTCCTCGTCGATGGTGCGCCCGGAGGCACCGTTTGCCAGAGCCACCACCATGTCGCTGGTGCTCTGATCACTGTCGACGGAGATCGTGTTAAAGGTACGATCCACGACGCGACGGAACACCCGTTCCAGCGTGTCGCGATCGACGTCGGCATCGCATACGATGAACCCCAGCATCGTGGCCAGATTGGGTTCGATCATCCCCGCGCCCTTGGCGATGCCCAGGCAGGTCACCCCCTCACGCCGCTCCCACGCCAGTTTGGGATAGCGGTCGGTGGTCATGATCGCCTCCGCCACGTCCAGCGGGTGACACTCCGTCCCCGGCAGCTCCTCAACCGCCGCGAGGATCGCCGGTACCGGCAGGCTCCACCCGATGACGCCGGTACTGACCGGCAGTACCGCAGCCTCCGGGTAACCGAACCGCGCGGCGGTGGCGGCGGCGATCCGACGGGCGTCATCGACGCCGGTGGCGCTGGCCACGTTGGCAACCTTGTTGTTCACCACCAGCCCCTGCAACCGTCCCTGCGGCAACCGCTCCCGGGCGATCGTCACCGGTGCGCCGCAGAACCGATTCCGCGTCGTGACACCCACCGCCGTGGCGGGCGCATCGCTTCCGATGAACGCGAGGTTCATCGTTGCCCGCCCGGCGTCGGGTCGCTCCGGGGGAACGAACTCGAGGGAGGTGGCGTGAAAACGGAATCCCTGCGGGATGGCGGTCTCCCGCAGCAGGTGGGCTCTGTACGCAGGGGCGCTCTCGAAGATCACGAGGCAACTGTATCGGCACACATACGCTTGTGCAAGAACCTGACCGACCGGTAGGATCGCGCCATGACACCGGCCGACGCCCTTCTCGCGCCCCTGGACAGCTGGAACGAACGACTGGACCGGCTTCGTTTTGCCGATCCCGTGTCGGCGGTCTACAACCCGCATCGCTACGCCCGGGGACCGTGGGAACAGTACCTGCGGCGGTTCGGCGCCGACCGGCGACGGGTTCTCTTCCTCGGCATGAACCCCGGCCCCTGGGGCATGGCGCAGACCGGAATCCCGTTCGGCGAGGTTCACGCCGCCGCCGGGTGGATGGGACTGGACGCGCCGGTGGATACGCCGCCGTCTCCGCACCCGAAACGGCCCGTTGAGGGGTGGGACTGTCCCCGGAGCGAGGTCAGCGGCCGACGCCTGTGGGGACTGTTCGCCGATCGATTCGGGACACCGGAGCGGTTTTTTGCCGATCACCTGGTGTTGAACTACTGTCCCCTGGTGTTCATGGCCGAGTCAGGACGAAACATCACCCCCGACAAACTTCCCGCGGCGGAGCGTGAAGCGCTCTTCACGATCTGCGACGAGATGCTGCTCACCGCGGTCCGCGCGTACCGCCCCGCGTTCCTCGTGGGTATCGGTGCCTTTGCGCGACGCAGACTGGAAGCGTCGGGCGCCGCGGACGTGGCAGCGGGACCGGAGGGAGCGGCACGGGTGGAACACGCGCGAGTGGTTCAGATTCTGCATCCCAGCCCCGCGTCCCCCGCGGCAAATCGCGGATGGACCGAGCAGGCTGAACGGCAACTTCGTGACGCCGGTGTGTGGTGACGCCGGTGTGTGGTGAGAGAGCGGTTCACGGTGAGGGGGTGGCGTGTGGCAGGGCGCGCCCAACCGATACCGCCGACGCTATCGCCCCACCAGCCGAAACGCCGCGACAACCGGAAGATGATCCGACACGCCGTCCTCGGTCCAGCTGAGCGGCCGTCCTCCGTCGTCGACGGCACCGACGGCTGCAACGGTGAAAAAGCGCTCGAACGCAAACACCGGTCCGTCCAGCGCCGCGCCGTTCATGAGCAGGTGATCGATCTGCTCCCATTCGCCGAAAAACCAGTATGACCCCGAGTACCCGCTTTCCTGCCACGGGTCGAACAACGCCGCCCCATCGCCGGACGCCACCAGCGCCCGGTCCCGGACAACGGGAAGAAAGCGCCGCGAGGCGCGGAACGCCGGCGTATCCCACGGCGGGGCCGAATCCTCCAGGCCCACACGGTCTACGAGCGCCGTCGGGTACGCCCAGCCGGTCAACTGCCCTTCCCGCCCCCGCTCGTTGAGATCGCCGGCGACGATCGCCGCGAGATCCGGTTCCGACTCCGCCAGGTCGTCCAGGCGCCGACGCACCAGGCCCGCCGCGGCGCGTCGAAGCGGCTCCGTGGCGGCGGCGCTCCCGAGTTTGCTCTTCCAGTGGTTGGCGAACACGATCAGGTCACCCTCCGGAAGCCGCACCCGCACCTCCAGCGTCGGTCGCAGCGGCGGGGTGTTCCCGGCCCGTGCCAGCAGGGCCCGGACACCGGCGACAGGATAGCGACTCGCCACGGCAACACCGGTGGCGCTGTCGGGGCCGCGAACAAAACAGCGGTACTCCAGTGGAAGATCGACGAGGAACTCCTCAAAGAGGCGGTCGACGAGCGCCTGCTGCTCCACCTCCACCAGAACCAGAAGATCCGGAGCCGGACGGATCGCCTCTACCACGGACGCCACGCCCCGCAGCCGGTCGGCGACGTCGTCGGCATCCCACCCCGCCTCGGGCAGAAACTCCGGGTACTCGCGACCGTTCGCCCGTTCATCGAACAGGTTCTCGAGGTTGTAGGAGGCCACCACGAAGGTCGGGTCATCGGGGACGACGATCCGGCATGCGGAACACGCGGAAAGGAGAACCAGGGTTGCGCCGACGACTACGGTCGCCGCGGCCGGTCGAATTCTGCCACAGGTATTCACGCCTCCGGACAGCGCAGGCGCGGTCACCGTGCTTGTCCGGGGACAAAAAAACGGGGCCCGGTGGCCCCGTTTCCGTGGAGTACCGGACGTGAGCGCCCGGCCTCAAGCCTCAGCCCTCGAGCTCGGCCCGTCGTGTAACGATCCGCGAGACAAGCCCGTAGTCCACCGCCTCGGTGGCGCTCATCCAGTAGTCGCGGTCGGTGTCCTTTTCCACCTGCTCGTAGGGCTTCCCCGTCTCCTCCGAGATCAGGGTGTTGATACGGGTTCGCATCTTTTCGATCTCCCGGGCGTGGATCTCAATCTCCGTCGCCACCCCCCGGATGCCCGACAGGGGCTGATGGATCAGGTAGTGGGAGTTCGGAAACGCCAGACGTTTGTCCTTTTCGCCGGCGAGGAGGATCAGCGCCCCGGCACTGGCAACCAGGCCGATACCGACGGTGTACACCTCCGGTTTGACAAAGCGGATCGTGTCAAAAATCGCGTAACCGGCGTCGGCGTCACCGCCGGGAGAATCAATGAAGACCCGGATCGGCTCATCGCCTTCCTGCTCGAGAATGAGCAGCTGCCGCACGACGCGCTCCGCGAGTTCCTTGTTGATCTCACCCGACACCAGAATGGTGCGAGTCTTGATCATCTTGTCCAGGAGCGGTGGCTGTCCGTCCTTTTTCTCTCCGTCCTGTTCCTGTTCCTCGTCCTGATATCGGGCGTGGTGTTTCTCACTCATATTCATCTCCGTAGTTGCGTTTGAGCGCAGAATATACTATCAACGCAGGTGAACATGCAAAGCACCGACCGCCGCAGCGGCTTTGTCGTCCTCCTGGGACGGCCGTCCTCGGGCAAATCCAGCCTGGTAAACGCTGTATGTCGCCAACACGTATCGATCGTCTCACCGGTACCGCAGACCACCCGCAACGTGATTCGCGGAATCATGACGGACTCGCGCGGACAGATCGTGTTTCTCGACACCCCAGGATTACATCGATCCGAAAAGCGAATCAACCGTCGGCTCCGCGATGTGGCCCTGGAGCACCTGCCGGATGCCGAGGCGGCGGTGTATCTGGTGGACGCATCACGCCACCCCGGTGACGAGGAACGGGATCTGGCACAGATCGTCTCCGAGCTGGCTCTCCCGGTCGTGGTTGCGCTGACCAAGTGCGATCTCCCGGATGCTCATCCCGACAGGGTGCGGACGTTCCTGGCCGAGGCCGGCGTCAGCGCGCCGGTCGTGGAAATCGCGGGACTTCCGGAGGAGATGGCCGACCGCCGGCGAGGTGTCCCCGACCTCCTGGACCACCTGTTCGAGCTCCTTCCCGACGGTCCCGCGTGGTATCCAGACGAGTTTTACACCGACCAGGAGCCGCGCTTCCGGATCGCCGAGATCATTCGGGAGGAGGCGATCAAACGCGTTCGCCAGGAGCTCCCCCACGCGTTGTACGTCGAGGTTGCCGACCTGGAACAGCGAAAAGACACCCTCTGGGCGCGGGCGTTCATCCTGGTGGAACGTGACTCCCAGCAGGGCATCGTGGTGGGAAAGAAGGGGGCAACCGTCACCGCCATTCGCCGCGATGCGGAGCGCGTCCTCTCCGGTATCTTCCCCGGACCCGTACGACTGTCGCTGCAGGTCAAGGTGCGCCCCAAATGGCGCCACGACGACGATCTCCTGAAACGGATCATTACGTGAACCCGACGGTCCACCTGTCCATTGACACCTGTTTCGCCAGCAAACGCTGGCCGATGCCGCGGGACTGGGCGCCGATCGTCGCGGATCTCGGCATCCGACACGTCGAACTCGGAGCCGACACGGAAGCCGACCCCATGTACCACGGCGACGAATACCTCCGGGACTGGGACGATCAGGTTGCCGAGGAGTGCGCCCGCAATGGACTGCGCGTGGCGAGCCTCTACTCCGGCCACGGGAGCTACGGGACGATGGGGCTGCTCCACCCCGACGAGCGTATCGTGCGCCGCATGATTGACAGCTGGCTGAAACCGACGATCCGGCGCGCGGCGTTTCACGGTGCTGATCTGGGGTTTTTCTTTCACGCCGTGGCGGAAGCGGATCTCCACGACTCGGAGCGCTACGCCCGGGTGATGCGAACGCTGGCACTACGCCTGACGGAGGGCGCAACGGAGGCAAAGGCCCACGGTGTACGGCTGGCGCTGGAGCAGATGTACTCCCCCAACCAGCCGCCGTGGACAATCGAGGGGAGCCGGGAACTGATGCGGACCGTGACCGCCTCCGGGTCGCCGCTGTACATCACCGTCGACACCGGCCACGCCTCGGCTCAGCACCGCTTCGCCGGCTCCCAGGCGGTGGACAGTGACCCCTACGCATGGCTCCGCGCCGTTGGTCCCTACTCGCCCGTAATCCACCTCCAGCAGACCGACGGCACCGTCAGTGGCCACCGGCCCTTTACGGACGAGACCAACGGAGGCGGGATCATTGCGCCGGACGCGGTGCTGCGGGCGCTTCATGCCGGCTTCGCCTCGGCGGAGGCGGAGCCCGACGCGGGGTTGCCGCCGGTGGTCGACTCGCTGTACCTGACGCTGGAAGTGTTTGCCCCGACGGCGCAACCCTCGGAGGACCTGCTGCAGGATCTGGCCGACAGTGCCGCCCACTGGCGACGGTGGATCCCGGAAGATGGTCGACGCCTGAACGATCTCGTTGCGGCGATGTCCGGCGACGCGCGATAGCTGCGCCTCAGCCGATTTCCACCTCTTCCACCGTGCCGTCGGCACGGCCGACCCAGATTTCGGTGTCCGCACGGCTGAAGATGCCGTTCTCAAGCACCCCGGGAATGCTGTTAATCGCCGTTTCCAGGTAGTGGGCGTCGACGTCGGCGTCGCCGAGGTGCACGTCGAGGATGAGATTGCCGTTGTCCGTGATGACCGGTCCCGCCTTGCGCTGCGCCATGCGCAACTCGGGACGACCGCCGAGCGCTTCAAGCGCCCGGGTCGCCGCACGCAGCGCCGCCGGGATCACCTCCACCGGCACCGGGAAGCCACTGCCCAGCCGTCGCGAGAGCTTGCTCTCGTCCACCACGACGTACAGTCGGCCGGCGTTGTACTCCACCAGCTTCTCCAGCGTCAGCGCGCCCCCGCCGCCCTTGATGAGAAATCCCGTGCGCGTGTCCACCTCGTCGGCACCATCGATCACCAGATCCAGGTGTCCGTCGATGTCGGGGTCGTTCAGCGTCCTGAGCGGGATTCCCAGACGCTGCGCCTCAATCGTACTCTCGAAACTGGTGGCGACCGCGAGGATGTCGGTGAGCCGCCCCTCGGCGATCCCGGCCCCGATCCGGCGGACCGCGTGGATCGCGGTGCTCCCGGTACCCAGCCCCACCTTCATGCCGGAACGCACGACCCTGTCTACCACCGTTTCGGCAACCAGCCGTTTGACCTCCGTCGAATCCATACCCACGTCAGCGCTCCTCAGTATCGTTCCAGAATCCGGAGCACCCGCGGCGCCCCCAGCGTCTTTAGAAAACCACCAAGCCGTGGTCCCCGTTCCTGGTTCACCAGGATCAGATACAGCGTGCGAAACAGATCCTTGGGCTCCAGACCGGCATCGCGGGCGATGTCGTAGATGCCGTTCTGTACGTCCTTGTCGCTCCTGTCGTCGAGCCCCGCAGCAAGCATCTTCCGAAGTCCCGCCACTGCGGTACGTTCGGCATCGCTGAGCGAGCGAGGCTCGGTTGTCTCGGGGTCGACAACGTGAAAGCGAAAATCGTCCGGCGCAAACTCCTGCACCCAGTTCCACGCGCAGGCCGCGCGCTCCCGGGCACGACGTTTCAGTTCGTCGTCGAACTCCGTGTAGCCGGGCATGTCCGCCAGGGCCGCGTCGATCGTGCCGTCGTGAATCAGCAGCAGGTTGCAGAGGTGGCGAAACGGAATCTGCGCCGGCAGCGCCGCCGGCGGCGCGTCCACCTGCGAGAGCTCATAGATCCGGCGTTCCTTGGCGGCGCGCTTCTCGTTTACCGTCTCCTGACCGAAGTAGATGCGCTCGCACTTGTCGTAGTCCTCGTAGATCTTGATCACGTCGAGGTCGAAACTGATTGCGAACTCGCTGTTGGGGCGCGTTCCGGCAAAGAGGTAGCGCAATACCTCGGGCTGGTAGACCTCCAGGACATCGCGCAGGCTGATCACCTCACCGGAGGAACTCGACATCTTGCCGCCGCGTCCCTTGATGCTGATAAAATCGTACTGAAAGGTGACCGGCGGTTCCCAGTCGAACACCTCCCGCACCACATGCCGCGCCGTGTCGAAGCTGCCGCCCTCGGAGTGGTGGTCCTTCCCCGCGGGTTCGAAGTCCACCTGCTCCCACGCCCACCGCATGGGCCAGTCGATGCGCCACGGAAGCTTCGCGAATCCCGTCTCCCGCAGGTCGATCGTGTCCTCCTGCCCGCTCTCCTCGCAGAAGTACGTCAGTCCCCATTCGCCGTCCCATCCCACGATCCGGGTCGTGTCGCGGTTGGTGAACCGGCTGAACACACTCACCGGCCACCACTCGTCGGGCAGCGGGCTCGTGCGGAACCGGTTGAGAATCTCCCTGATCCGGTCGCGTTTCTCGAGGGCCGTGCGAATACCGCGCGCATACGTCGAAGCGCGGTACTGGGTCGCCTGGTAGATGTACTCCGGGGTGATACCCACACGCTCCAGTTGGCCTTCCAGCTCCGCCTCGTTGGCGCGGGCAAAACTCTCATAGGTTTCCTCGGGATCGGGAACGAGCGTGATCGGCCAGCGGAGGTACTCTTCGAACCGCTCCCGATCCGTGACGGTGGCCGGGACCTTCCGAAACACGTCGTAGTCGTCCCACGAGTACAGAAACCGTACCTCGTGTCCCTTCTCGCGAAGCGCTCGGACGACGAGGTCCACGGAGATAATCTCGCGAAAGTTCCCGACGTGCACCGTCCCCGACGGGGTGATTCCCGATGCACAGGTGTAGCGGTCTTTCTCGCCCTTCTCCCGGACGATTTTGTCTGCGTTGATATCCGCCCAATGGCTGCTCATAGGCGCGCAGTATACGGGAGAAGACGGTCAATTTACAACGCGACCGGGCCGATACAGCGAGTATGTGGAAGGTTCTCCCGACGGCTGGGGCGATGCTCGCTCTCTGGGCGGTGACGATCGCCGCGTCCGGTCACGACTCATCCGGTACCGCCGGCGCGCCCGCCGGTCCTCCGCCGACACCTCCGGCCCTTCGCGGAACCCCGGTCTCCGGTGAGTCCGAGACCTCGTCGCCACCACCGACACCGTCACGGGAGGCCCAGGGGCATCAGCTTGCCGGCATGGCCTCCTGGTACGGCGGCAAGTTTCAGGGAAGGCTAACCGCCAACGGCGAGACCTTTGACACAAACCAGCTCACCGCGGCGCACCGGACGCTTCCGTTTGACACGATCGTCCGCGTAACCAACCAGACCAACGGTCATTCGGTCATCGTCCGGATCAACGACCGGGGCCCCTTTGTGGACGACCGTGTCATCGACCTGTCCCGCGCCGCCGCCGATATCATCGGCCTGACCGCCGCCGGCGTCGCACCCGTCCGCCTCGATGTCCTGCACTACCAGCAGCAGACCGACCTTCGCACAGTACAGGTTGGCTCTTTCGGCGAGCGCGGAAACGCCGCCGCCGTGGTCGAACGGCTCCACGCAGCGGGCTTCAGCGCCGCCATCGAAACGGTCGCCGACGCCGGCGTCCACCGCGTCATCCTGCAAGGTATCCCCGAGGGCGATCTGCCCGACGTCCGGCGCCGCCTTGCCGGCCTCGGGTACCATTCCGTTCTGGTTCGCCAGAAGTAGGCGCGCCGCAACCGGAGTGACCCCCGGAATTTACTTCCGTGGCGGGGTCACGCGCACTTTCCGATAGCCCCGTGCTGTCGGTACCTTCAACCTATGTCCGATGCGTTCTGGAACAGCGTGTTCTCGGGCCCGGATTTCCGCTACGGGACCGACGTCAATCAGTGGATCTCTCTGGCCGTGGGGCGCTACGTGCTCAACGGACAGTGGTTCGCCAACCTGGGAATCGATACCCCGGAGGAACTCCACGTCATTGAGCTGGCGTCGGGCGAAGGACGGAACGCCGTGTGGCTCGCCTCACAGGGTTTTCAGGTCACCGCCTTCGACCAGTCTGCTGAGGGGTCGGCAAAAACGCGCGACCTGGCCCGGCAGGAGGGCGTACCGGTGACCGTACGAACCGACGACGCGATCGAACTCGGCGTGTCGTCCTCCGGCTGGCGCGGACACGCCGACGTGGTGGTCAGCACCTTCTTCCACGTACCGCCGGAACTCAAGCGCGATATGATCGCGGCACACCGCAACCTGGTTCGCCCCGGGGGCCTGGTGATCGCGGAATGGTTCCATCCCGACCAGCGCCGGCACCAGTACGCGAGTGGCGGACCTCCCCTGCCGGAAATGATGGTCAGTGTCGGTGACCTGCGCACCGCCTTCGCCGAATGGCACATCCTCGAGTGCCGCAGCCGCGTTCGCCGCCTCGACGAGGGCAGCGGCCACGTCGGCGACGGCGTGGTTACACAGTTCGTGGCGCAGAAACCGGTCTACTGGTTCTAGCCCATCGCGTGTTCTACCAGATTGCTTGACACGCCGTCGGTGTCCACGGCAGTATTGCGACTCCTTTGCAGGTTCAGGCACAACTCTGCTTTTCTTCTGAGCCGCGCACCGTTGTGCCTGACCTGCTTTCCGGGCCCATAGCTCAGTTGGTTAGAGCAGCGGACTCATAATCCGCGGGTCTTCGGTTCAAGTCCGAATGGGCCCATCACTGTCCACTCGCGATCCGAAACCGCCCGACTTCCTCTCTTAGGCGATCCATGCTCGCGGTGATTTCGCCGATCGATTCGTTGATCTCGTTCATCACCGAACTAATCTGTTCCGATCCCGCCCCGATCTCCGAGGTCGCGTCCACGACACTCGCTGCAACGTCCCTGACATCGCGAACGGAGTTCCGGATCAGGTCGACGGCGTGTGCGGTCTCCCGGCTGCGCCGGTATTCACGGGCGGCGTCGGGGATGCCCGTTGTTGACCAATTCAAAAGTGTGAAACTACAATCGAGCACAGGAGGCTCCACTATGGACCAATCCGTACAAACCATCACCGGTGTTCGTGCGTTCACCGATTCCTGGCCTGCCATAGCCGATGCCGTCGGTCACGCGTTCCGTATGTCAGATGCGGAACGCTCGTGGCTCCGCGACAAGCGTGTTGCCCGTCTGATCGCCGCGATCCCGTTCGTTGCCGGCTGCCGGCATCCGGAACGCACAGCGGTAACCCACCTGGGCACATACATTCTCTCCGGTCGCGAAACCGCGTCGTCCTTCCACGCCTCGGTCGACGACGACAGCGATATCCTCGACCGTCTGCGTCCGATCATGACCTTCCGAGGCGGTGACCGCACCCTGGTGGACGCCGGCATGGCGTTTCTCGCACTCAACATGCTTGAGGACTACCGCGACGATATCCAGATCGATGCCGCACTGGGCAAGTACAACCCCGTGGCCTCCGGCGCCTTTCGGTTCGAGACGATCCGATCGGCCCTGCTGGCGATGATCTCACCGGAGGCGCGCGACACGTACGCCGCGGCGATCGACGGCGATCCCGGTACCCTCGCCTACTGGTACGATTGACCGCCGGCGGAATGGCCACCGACACGTCAGAGGCGATCGCGCGCCGGCTGCAGGTCACAACCGGCACGGTGATCGCCGTCGGCTCACTCCTCGTGGCCGCAATGTCCTTCGTCCGGCTGGTATCGGAATCGGTACCGCCGGTGGAGGCGTTTTCGCGAGCTCACGTGTGGACCCTCGTCGCCTACGCCGTTGTCGGCGGCGTCACGGCGGCCATGCATTCGCCGGTGGCCAGGTTGATCCACCTCGGCATTCTGTTTCTGGTTTCGGTGGCCTCGGCGGCAACGGTGGAGCCCGGAGATCTCACGGCGCTGGTCTTCTTCGGACTGTTCCTGGCCTATACCCTGGTCTATCTGCCCGCTTCCCGGCGCCGATACTGGGTGTTCACCCTGAGCGTCCCGCTCTTCGCCACAACCTGGGCAGTCGGCCTCTCCCTGATCGCCAGGGACAGCGTGTACGCGCTCATCGTATCGTTTCTGGCGGGTGCCACGGCCACCGTTCTTGTCCTCGCCCTGTTGCAGGCGGCACGAAGCATGCAGGCATCTCAGAAGGACCTGCTCCGCCACCTTGTGGATGAGAGCACCGCCGATCTCGCAGAGGCGCTCAACGACTCCAACCGCCTCCTGGCGCACAACACGCTTCTGCTCAAGGAGGTCCACCACCGTACCAAGAACAACCTCCAGGTGATCGCGAGTCTGCTCTCGATCCGGCAGGATGACGCAACCTGCGACGACTCGGAACGGGCGATCGAAACCGCCCGCAACCAGGTCTACGTCATGGCGATGGTGCACGACCTGTTCCACCATTCGGCGTCGAGCACCGACGTCAGTCTCGGCACCCTCCTGCGAAACGCCGGCGATCTGTGGCTCAGACACGGGGTGATCGACGGGATTCGCGTGGAAACGCCGGCGGTCGATGATCTGCCGGTCTCAATGGATTTCGCGATACCCCTTGCCCTGGCGCTGAACGAACTCGTCGAATACGCCGCCCAGGGCGTCCCGTCCACCGTTGATTCGGGTGTTCTCGAGGGCACGCTCGCCGACGACAACCAGACGATCCAGGTTCGTCTGGCCAATTGCGATCCCGGTCCCGATCTGCCGGGAGCAGCCGAAACCGCCCTGCAGATTGCCCGGCGCCTGGTGGAACAGATCGACGGCCGTCTGTTTCGCGACCCCGCGGACGGTGAAGAGGGCCGCGGGGGCTGGATGATCCGCACGTCCCGCACCGTCGCGCAGCCGGTCGCAGACGCCATCGACTGACTGGCACCCCCTCGGATACAATCCACTCCGCATGGAGCCGTTTCACCCGCTGACACCAGAGATCGTAGAACAGCTGAAGAGCATCGTGGGAGCCTCGTACGTGATTGCGGACGACCCGGAGCTCCTGGAGCCGTACGGGCACGACGAGATCCCCGACCGGCACTACGCACACCTCCCGGAGGCGGTCGTCCGCCCCCGTACCGCGGCGGAGATCGCTGCGGTGCTGAAACTTGCCAACGCCGAACGCATCGCGGTCACCCCCCGGGGCGCCGGCAGCGGACTCTCGGGCGGTGCGGTACCGATCCATGGCGGAATCGTGGTCGCCACCGACCGGATGAACCGGATTCTCGACGTTGATCTGGAGAATCTGATGGTAGTCGTGGAACCCGGTGTGGTCACAGCCGCGATCAACGAGCGCCTCGCGGGAACGGGGCTGTTCTACGCCGGCTACCCGATGAGCCTGGAAACCTGTTTTGTCGGCGGCAACATCGCGGAGAACGCCGGCGGCGGCAAGGCGGTAAAATACGGGGTCACGGGACGCTACGTTCTGGGCCTCGAAGTGGTGACGCCGACCGGCGACATCCTCGAGCTTGGCGGTAAGCTGATCAAGGACGTGACCGGCTACAATCTCGTGCAGCTCATGGTGGGGAGTGAGGGAACCCTGGGTATCGTGACCCGCGCCACGCTCCGACTCACACCGCAGCCGAGCGCCACGGTGGACCTGCTGGTTACGTTCCCCGACACGACCACCGCGATCACCCTCGTGCCACGGGTCATGGCCGAAACCGGTATCACGCCGACGGCGATGGAGTTCATCGATCGGGGCAGCTTTGCCCAGGCGTGCCGCTACCTCAACGAGTCGCTGCCCTACGAGGACGCCGGAGCGGTCCTCATCATCACGGTGGACGGCGCCGACCGGGATCAGGTCACCCGGGAATACGAGCGCATCGGCGAACTCTGCCGCAAGCACGGCGCGCGGGAGATCTACGTGGCCGAGACCGCCGCCAACAGCGAGCGGATCTGGAACGTTCGCCGAAACATCGCCGAAAGCTACGCCGTCATCAGTCCCGACCAGGCCAACGAGGACCTCGTGGTGCCACCGGCCCGAATCCCGGAACTGATCGCCGGGATGGAGGAGTTGGCCACGCGCCACGAGCTGCTGATACCGGCCTATGGCCACGCCGGTGACGGCAACATCCACACCCGTATCGTACGCAACCCGGCGTGGACCCGCGAGGAGTGGGAGCGGCGCCTGCCACCCGTTTTGGATGAGCTCTACACCCTGACGGCGAGCCTCGGCGGCCGCATCAGCGGAGAGCACGGGATCGGGCACAAACGCAAGCCCTACATGGAGCGCTTTGTCTCCCGCGAATACATCGCCATGATCCGGGCGATCAAACAGGCCCTGGATCCCAACGGCATCCTCAATCCCGGGAAGGTGTTCGACTGATGCGCGCCTCGACCCGCGATGCACGAATGAACGGAGCCACTGTCCTGGTGGTGGTCTCGTTCCTGTCGTTCGTGATGCTGGGGCTGCCCGACGGCATGCTCGGCATCGCCTGGCCGTCCATGAGCAGGTCGCTGTCGCTGCCGCTGGGCAGCCTCGGCGCGCTGCTCCTCGGCGGCACGGTGGGCTACGTCTCCACAACGACCGCCCTCGGCTTTCTGATCACGGGTCTCGGGTACGGACGCCTCCTGATCCTGTCGGCCCTGTCGATGACCGCCGGCGGCGTTCTGATCGCCGTGAGCCCGGTGTGGTTCGCGCTCATCGCCGGCGCGGCGCTCATGGGGGCCGGAGGCGGCATGCTGGACGGTGGGCTCAACGCCTACGGCGCGGCGCACTTTCGCCCGCGGGATCTCAACTGGCTTCACGCGGCCTACGGAATCGGCGCCACCCTCGGACCGGTGGTTATGACGCCGCTGGTGGTCGGCGGCGGATCCTGGCGCACGGGGTACGTGCTCTTTGCCGTATCGGCCGCCGTGGTGGCGGGCACGTTCTTCGCGATCAGACGGCGGTGGGTACCGACCAGCGGAGACCCGCGGCAGGGCGAGGACACTCCGACGTCGCAGTGGCCACGGCCCCCGCGACTCCGGGTCGTGGTGCCGCTGTCGGTGACCCTGTTCTTCCTCTACACGGGGATGGAAGTCGTGGCGGGGCAATGGGCGTTCAGCCTGTTCACCCTGCGCCGCGGCATCCCGGAAGCGGCCGCCGGAACGTGGGTGGCACTCTACTGGGGTGCCCTCACCGTCGGCAGAATCGCCTTCGGAGGAATTGCCGAACGCGTGGCTCCGGTCACCATCCTCCGGGCGGTGGTGGCGTCCTCGGTCCTGTCGGCGGGACTGATCCTCGTTCCCTCACCGCCCATTGTTGGCGCCCTGGGACTGGTACTCTTCGGCGCCTCCCTGGCGCCGATGTTTCCGCTCCTGATCGCGGAAACGCCGCGCCGCGTGGGGTCACGCCTCGCGCAGCACGTCATCGGCGTTCAGATCGCCGCCGCCAACCTCGGCGCGGTCTCCCTCGTTGGCGCAATCGGTGTCGGCGTCGAGTCAATTGGACTCGAAGTAGTTCCGATGGTGCTGCTGGCCGTGACGCTGGCGTTCGCCCTGGTCCACGAGGTCGTTGTGCGCCTCACCGCCGCTCCCGTCTACAGCGACGCCAGGAGCTGACGGACCTCTCCGACGCCGTCGATCGAGTACCGGGCCGCGGTGGCGCCCACGCCGACCTTGATCGAGATCGCCGCGTCGTCGAGCGCCTGGAACATGTACTCGTCGGTGGCGTCGTCGCCGATCGCCATGACCAGGTCCCAGTCGCCGTGTTCCATAAACCGATGAACCACCCGACCCTTGTGGATGTGCGTCGGCTTCACCTCGAGGACACGATTCCCGTCCAGCACAGAGAGCTCGAGGTTGCTGGTCAGACTGATCAGCGTTTCCCGGAGCTCCGCCAGACGGACGTTCGCCAGTTCCGGCTCGCTGTTGCGGTAGTGCCACGCCAGCGAAAAGTCCTTCTCCTCGATTGCGGAACCCGGCGTGCGATCCACCGCGCTCTGAATGATCGGACCGATCTGATCCTTCCACCCCGGAACTCCCACCGACGCGGCGTCCCAGTCCTGCCCCGGCATGCGAATCCACGCCCCGTGACCGGCACCCAGACCCACCGGCAGCTCACCGAGCCACCCTTCGAGGTTCGCCCGGTCACGGCCGCTGGAGATCACCAGCTGAACACCTTCGCGGGCGGCCAGGTCGGACAACAGCGTGAGGAGCTCGGCATCGGGGCGGGCCTGTCCCGGTCGGCGGAAAAACCGCACCAGCGTGCCGTCGTAGTCGAGGATCAGGAGGCGGTTCGACGCGGCCTGCCAGCGGCTGACGATCTCACGGCCCACCGACGCGGTGATCGGCTGGGCGCGGTACGATGCCTGCAGCTCCGCCATGCCGTCAAGTTTATCCAGAAAGCTCTGGGCCCAGTACTGCACGGTCAGCCGTTCCAGGCGACGACGCATCTCGCCGATGTTGTGTTCCTGCTCCTCCTCCGGTTGCAGGAGGGCGTCCCGGATCGCCCCGGCGATCCCGTCGATATCGCTTGGGTTCACGTGGATCGCCTCGCTCAGCTCGCGGGCGGCGCCGGCGGTTTCGCTCAGAACCAGGACGCCGTGGTCGTCCGTCCGCGCGGCAAGGTACTCCTTGGCGATCAGGTTCATCCCGTCCCGCAGCGGCGTGACAAGCAGCACGTCCGCCCGCCGGTACAGCGCGCTCAGCTCCTCGAACGACGCGGTCTGGTACTGGTAGTAGATCGGAACCCAGTCCAGGGTGCTGAACTGTCCGTTGATGCTGCTGACCAGCTCATCCACCTCGCGCTTGAGTTCCATGTAGCGCGTTACCGATTCCCGCGACGGTGACACGATGATCAGGAGCGTCACGGTGCCCTGCAGTTCCGGGTACAGCTCCAGCATGCGCCCGAATGAGCGGATCCGCGTGGGAATCCCCTTGCTGTAGTCCAGCCGGTCCACGGAGAGGACCAGCTTCTGGTGATGGTACCGGTCGCTCACGGTGTCCAGGACGCGCTGCACATCCGGCAGCGTCCCGGCGTCTGCGTACCGGGACCAGTCGATGCCCATGGGAAAGACGTCGACCTTCACGGCTCGCCGGGCGGTCTGGATGACTCCCATGGAGTGGTCGTACCCCATGAGTCTGCGGACGCTCGACAGGAAATGGCGAGCGTAGTCGTAGGTGTGAAACCCGATCAGGTCGGCTCCCAGCATCCCGTCCAGGAGTTCCTCGCGCCACGGGAGGAGCCGGAACAGTTCGTAGGAGGGAAACGGAATGTGCAGGAAGAACCCCACCTTCACCGACGGGAAGACCTCCTTGATCAATCCCGGCAACAGAAAGAGGTGGTAGTCGTGGACCCACACCGTGGCGTCCTCGCCGAGTTCCTTCCGCAGAACCTCGAAGAAGCGCCGGTTGATTTCCTGGTACGAGTGCCACCAGTCGTGGTTGTACTCGGCGTAGGTCGGAAAGTAGTGAAAGAGCGGCCAGATCGTGTCGTTGCAGAAGCCGCTGTAAAACAGTTCCAGCTCCCGGGACGAAACGTCCACCGGCACGGCGTGGTGCCGCTCCCGCAGGGTGGTGGCGATCTCGTGGCGCTCGGCCTCGGACAGTTCATCCGACGGAAGCCCGCTCCACCCGATCCAGAGTGTGCTGCCGTCGTCGGTGGACACGGAACTCAGGCCGGTGGCGAGACCACCGACACTGGGCGTGAACTCGAGCCCCTCGTCGCCGCGATTGACACGCACCGCGAGCCGGTTGGATACAAAGACTGTCTGCGTTTCATTCATACAGTTCTAAATAATAATACGAAATGGAGCCTGTGGCCAGCACCTTCCCAGAGGGCCCCGATTTCGCCGAAATGCGGTGGTACCCACCGGCGCCGTGTACTACACTTGAACCATGGGTCGTGGTACGGTCCGTTCCGCGTGCATGTTTGCTCTTCTCGCGTCTGTTGCAGCGGCGACTGCGACGGGACAGGCGCATGCCGACAGCGATCGCCTCGTTCTGGCGACCGCCGACACCGCACCCTATTCCACCGTCGCCGGAGACGGATTCTATGACCGACTCCTCACCGCCGCGTGTGCCCGTATCGGTCGCTCCGTTCAAATCGAACACTATCCTTCGGAGCGCGGCCTGATACAGGCTGACCGCGGGCGCGTGGACGGTGAGTTCGCCCGAACCGCTGCGGTCGCCGACGGGTATCACAACCTGATCGTGGTCCCGGAACCGCTGTCGGTATTCCGGTTCGTGGCCGTGGGGCCGCCGGGGCGTCCCCTGCCGACGACGTTCGGGGAGCTCTCCGACCTCCACGTGGCGTACATCAACGGATGGAAGATCTACGAGGATACCGTGTCCCGGTACCGATCACTGACGATTGTCGAAAACGAGGAACAGCTCTTTGCGGTACTCCGGGCCGGCCGGGTGGACGTTGTCCTGTACAGCCGGTATCGCGCCGCGGCCTGGAGCCAGCGGCATCCCGAGGTTCCACTGGCGATCGCGGATACCGCCCTGGCAACCCGCGACATGCACCTCCTGCTGCACCGCAGTCGCTCCGATCTCGTCCCGGAAATCGATGCCGCCCTGCGGGCACTCCGGGATGACGGCACCTACACCGACCTCTACGTGTCGGCCTTTGGATACGCGCCGTGAATCGCCCGTCAATCGCCCGTCGTCTCACCGGACTGATCGCGGTCGTCGCGGTGTCGGCCGCCGTCCTCGTTCCGGTGGTTGGGATCATGCACCAGTACCGCATCTCGCGGGAACTTCTGGCGGAGGACACGATCTCAATCGAGACAAGTACCCTCCCGGTGCTGGCGTACCTCCTCTGGACGGTGAACGAGGAACAGACGTACCAGCTCCTGGACGGTCTCACCCATCGTCACACCGTAACCAGACTGCGCCTGACCGCCGACGGCGTTCCCCCCGTGGAGATTGAGACCGGCGCCTACGATCGCGACCGCGACTCGCTTCGGCAGTGGCCGGTGGTGTACGATCGCGGCGGTACCGACTTCATGCTGGGCGTCCTCGAAATCTGGAGTCCCCCGGCGCTCACACTCGCCATGGCCGGCGCCCTGGGACCGCCGGCGGTCGGTATCGCCGTCGCCCTCCTCGCCGTGCTTGGCCTCGTCGGCGGCTTTGCCTTCGTTGCCCGGCGCACGATTACCGGCCCGCTGACAACGCTCAGTCGGGATCTGGACGCGCTGGAATCGGCGAGCAGGGTCCCCGACTGGTGGACGGAGCGCCTGGAACGCGACCGCACGGAGGAAACCTCTCGGGTACGGCACGCCGTGGACCGCGGGTTGCGTCGAATTCAGCAGGAGATGGAGGAGCGCCGGCGAACGGAGTCTGAACTGGCGCGTTCGCTCGCGGAGAAAGAGGTGCTCCTGAACGAGGTGCACCACCGCGTCAAGAACAACCTGCAGCTGGTGATGAGCCTGCTCTCACTGCAGCGGGCCGCAGTAGCCGACCCGGCGGCTCGGATCGCCCTGGAGGACGGACAGCACCGGATCATGAGCATGGCGGTGGTGCACCAGCTGCTCTACCACGGAAAAACAAGCGACAGCGTCTATCTCAGCGAGTACCTGGAAAGCCTTGCTGCGGGTTTCAGGCCCCCGGCAACCCGTGGTGTGGAGGTACGTGTGGACGCGTCGCCGGTTCCGGTGACGATCGACACCGCGATTCCGGTGGGACTGGTGGTGACCGAGCTGGCCACCAACGCCCTCAAACACGCCTTCCCCGCCGACGCCTGCGGCGCTATCACAATCACCGCCACCGCGCACCCGGAGCGCCCGATCGTCACGGTTTCTGTGGCCGATACCGGGTGCGGCCTCCCCGGCGACTGGTCGCTGTCGGAGAACGCGAGCCTCGGGATGCAGATCGTGTCCGCCCTGGTATCGCAGCTGGAAACCGATCTGTCGGTCGTCAGCGACGCGTCGGGGACCCGGTTCTCCTTTGACATCCGCCCGGTCGGAGCGCAGCGGCAGGCAACTCCCCCGGCCGATGCGGTGGCCGACCGGGGGGCGTAGACCGCGCGCCGGACTACCAGCGCTGGTGCACCAGCGGCGCGATCCGTTCGGTGTAGATCTCATTCACGCGGCGGTGTACCTCCGGGGCCAGCGGACGGAGTTCCGACGCCGCCACGTTCGATTCCACCTGTTCCACGCGTGACGCACCGGGAATCACCGTGCTCACCGCCGGATGGTCGAGGATCCACCGCAGCGCGCTCTGCGCCATGGGAGTATCCGTCGGCAGCGCGCCGCGCAGTTCGTCCACCGCATCCAGGGCGACATCGTAGGGAACACCACTGAACGTCTCACCCTTGTCGAAGGCGGCACCGTCGCGGTTGAAGGTGCGATGATCCTCCTTGTGAAAGGTAGTGTCTCGGGTGAACTTGCCGCTGAGGAGTCCGCTTGCCAGCGGCACGCGGACGATGATTCCAACGCCCCGGGCAACCGCGTCCTGAAAGAACCGCTCCCGCGGGCGGTGACGGAACATGTTGAAGATGATCTGCACCGACTTCACGTTGTCGTACTGGATCGCTTTCTCGGCCTCTTCGACCTTTTCCACCGAGACGCCGAGGTTGGCGATCTTCCCTTCATCCTTGAGCCGGTCGAACGTCTCAAAGATCTCGGGGCGGTAAAACACCTGCGTCGGCGGGCAGTGGAGCTGAATGAGATCGAGGCGGTCCAGACCGGTGTTCCGGAGGCTGTCCTCGACAAAGCCGCGCAGGACCTCGGGGGTATAGCCCTCGTCCACATGGGGAGACACGCGGCGACCGCACTTGGTGGCGACGTAGATCTCCTCGGTGCGCCGGCGACGAACCACTTCGCCCACGGCGTGCTCGCTGCGCCCATCGTCGTACACGTCGGCGGTATCGATGAAGTTTACGCCCCGGTCCAGCGCGGCGTTAATGATCGCGTCGGCGCCGGCGGTGTCAAACTCGCCGCCCCAGCCGCCACCGACCTGCCAGGTACCAAGAGATACCTCCGAGATCTTCATTCCTGTGTTTCCAAGATTTCTGTAGTTCATACCGTATTGTACTACCGAGCCTCGAGACGCAACAACGCTCCGTCGGCTCCGTCGGTGAGCACGTACAGGTAGCCGTCCGGCGCCTGCCGCACGTCCCGGAAGCGCGCGTACCCCGTGAACAGCACCTCCTGCGACTGTGGGCGCTGATCGGCGTCGAGATCCACACGCCGCAGGTGCTGCCCCGCCAGCGCGCCGACGACGACATCCCCCTGCCACTCCGGATAGCGGTCGCCGATCACAAACGCCATGCCGGACGGCGCGATCGACGGCGTCCACACAACCAGGGGGTCGGCAAATCCAGGAAGTGAGTCCGCCTCCGCGATCGGCCGGCCGCTGTAGGCAACGCCATCGGTGAGGCGCGGCCACCCGTAGTTAGCCCCGGCGGAAAGAACGTTGATCTCATCTCCGCCCCTGGGCCCGTGCTCGTGAATCCAGACCTCACCGGTCGTCGGGTTCAGCGCCGCACCCTGCGGATTGCGGTGACCCCAGGTAAAGATCCCCGGTGCACCCCCCGGTATCGCCGGATTCGACGCAGGGACCGACCCGTCCGGGTTCAGTCGAACGACCGTGCCCTGATGCGACGCCGGATTCTGCGCCTGCTCCCGCTGACCGCGTTCCCCGACGGTGATGTACAGGTATCCCTCGTTGTCGAACACGAGGCGAGACCCGAAGTGGTGTCCCGTGCTCACCACACGATTGAGCGAGAAAAGCTCTTCCATCTCGACGAGGCGCAGATTCGACGGGGAGTCACCGGCAAGACGAGCCCGCGATACCCGCGTCACGGCGCCACCACCGGAGCGTGCCGCGTAGCTCAGATAGACCAGGCGGTCGCGGGGGAAATCCGGCGACACCACCACGTCCAGAAGCCCGCCCTGGCCGACGACCGCCACAGCCGGCGCTCCGGCGACGGGGAAGACCCGTGCCGTTCCCGGATCCAGGTTGTCGACATAGAGCAGGCGACCGGTCCTCTCGGTCACAAGGGCACCGCCCCGCGGCAGCGGCGCAAGACTCCACGGTGCGTTGAGGTCGCCCACGACGCGGCGCAGCACCACCTGCCCCGCCGACGATCTCGATCGAGCCACTACCTCCGATTCATCCGCCTGCACCGCAGCCGGCGCCGCCAGCAACACGGCAGCGACGAGTGCCAGAAGCGCCCGCGACGCCGGTGTCGTCGCCACGCGCGCCGTCAGACGGTCCACACGTCCCCCGGAGCCATCTCACGAACGGTCACACCGGAGGGGGTAAAGCGCTCCGCGCTCTGCACCAACGGAGGAAACGTCTTGTAGTGAATCGGAATTGCCGTGGGCGCGCCGATCATTTCCGCAGCCCGCGTGGCGAGCTCCGGCCCCATCGTGAAGCGGTCACCAATGGGAAGCGCAGTAATCGTCGGTTTGTACACCTCACCGATCAGCGCCATATCGCCAAAAAGTCCGGTGTCGCCGGCGTGGTAGAACACCTGGCCACCCATGGTCACCACGAGCCCGCACGGCATACCCATGTACTGTCCATTGTATGACGAGGAGTGAAACGCATGGGTAAACGAAACGGAGCCGAACGGCGCCTGAATCGTTCCCCCGGGGTTCGCCCGTTCGACGGAGGCGACACCGTTCTCCTCCGCCCAACCCGCCAGCTCGAACGCCGCGATGACCGTGGCGTTGTTTGCCTTCGCGATCGCCAGCGTGTCCCCCACGTGGTCCGCGTGACCGTGGGTCAGGGCGATGTGGGTGCACGAAATTTCCTCCGGGCGATGGGACGCCAACGGGTTCCCCGATAGGAACGGGTCGATCACCAGCCGATACGTTCCGTCATCGAGGAGAAAACCCGAATGCCCGAGAAACGTGATTGAAAGCGACATAATGCATACCTCCTGGTTCACAAGGTATACATAGCGCTCCGACGATTCAAAATCAGCGCGGATCCCAGCACCATGAATCCGCCCAGCACGGTTACGATTCCCGGAACCTCGCCGAGCCAGACGACCGCCATGAGGGTCGCAAACACCGGTTCCAGCAGGATCATCATCGATACGTCTCCGGCGGGTACGTATCGCAATCCCCAGTTGATCAGACCGTGGCCGAGGATCGTGCAGAAGAACGCCAGCCCCGCGAAGAGGAGAAAATCGACGAGCCCATACCCCAGAAGGCCCACGCCGAGGATCGCGGCAGTGGCGACCAGGACCGCGGTGGCCACGGCGTAGACAACCAGGCTGTACACCCACGTTCCCACCGACCGCCGTGCCCAGCGACCGATGACCAGGTACCCGGCGATGGCCACGGCACCGGCAAACGCCAGCGAGTCGCCGGCCAGGGACGGCGAACGCCCGGCAGAACTCCCTCCGGCGGCAAGAACCACCGCTCCAAGCACCGCGCCCACCGCCGCCAGCATTCTCCGACGGTCGACCGGCTCACCGAGGAACACCACCCCGGCAACCAGCACGATGACCGGATGCATCGTAACAAGGACCGTGGAGTGCGAGACGCTGGTCAGCGACAGGGAGGAGATCCAGGTGGCGAAGTGCGTCGCAAGAAGCGTACCGCTGACGAGCAGCAGCGCGACCGTGCGCGCGGTCGCCGGCGACTGCGATACCCCCGACGACGAGGTTCGCGGCTCGGTACCGCGGTGCTCCACCGCCGCCAGCGGCACCACCAACGCCGTGGACAGCAGCATGCGCCACGCAGCGATCGCCAGCGGCGGCGCGTCGCTGAGCCGAACAAACAGCGAAGAGAGGGACGAGAACGCGACCGCCGCCACGACAACGAGGCGTGGCGACAGCGATCCGGGCCGAGTGCTCACGGAGCCAGTACCACGCGGTCCCGCCCGCTGTCCTTGGCACGGTACAACGCCGTGTCGGCATCGGCGATCAGATCATCCAGACCCGCATCCGTCTTCAGCACCGCCACGCCGATGCTCACGGTGAGTCCGTCGGGAATCGCCTCGAGCTGCAGCGCCCGTACCCGCCGACAGATGCGCTCCGCCACGGTGGCTGCGCCGTCGAGGTCGACCCCCGGCAACAGTGCGCAGAACTCCTCGCCGCCGTAGCGCCCGACGGTGTCTCCGCCACGGACGGTGTCGACCGTCACCATCGCCACCCGGCGAATCGCATCGTCCCCCACCTGGTGTCCGTAGCGGTCGTTCACCAGCTTGAAATGGTCGATGTCCAGCAGGACGCAGGCGAGTTCCGCGTTCCCGTCTGCCGCCTCCGCCACCAGCCGTTCGCCGCGGGCAAACAGCTCACGCCGCGTGAGAAGCCCGCTGAGCTGATCGGTCCGGGCGAGTTCCTGCACCTGGCTGTAGAGGTGGGCGTTGTTGAACGCCAGGGCGAGGTAGTCGGCGATCGCCATGGCCAGGCGAATCTCGTGGCCGTGGAAGGCGCTACCGTCCTCGCGGCCGACGACGTAGACGCCGAGCACCTCGCCGCGAGCCACCAGTGGCGCCACCATCCAGAACCGGTTGGCGTGATCCGGCTCGCGAAACACGTCCGGCGCGCGCCGTCGCATCGTGTCAAACAGAACCTGCTGCCCGACGCCCTCCTCGAACAGCGTCCGTGCGGCGGCAACGCGGTCCTGGTCCGACGGGTCCGATCCGGTCTGCGGCGGGTCAACCGCCAGTCGCAGGTCACGGTCGCGCTGTTCGTACACCAGGGCCACCGTTACCGGCATCAGGCTGCGCAGTTCATCCACCACCCGGCGGATCGCGTCGGCTTTGTCCAGGCTGGAGGCGATCACCGCCCCGGCGGTCCGCAGCGCCTCGGCTTCCACGGCACGCTGCTCGGCCAGCGCCTGCGCCTCCTGCAACTGCATCTGCAGCTCGTGGGTTTCGGTGATATCGAAGTCGAGGCCGACGTAACGCCGAATCGTCCCGTCCTCGTGCATCTCCTCTGCGGCACCGGTGGACAGGATCCAGTGCCAGCGACCGTTGATATCGCGGACCCGGTAGCGGTCGTGACCGCGGAACTCCCGCGACGCCGCCGCCCGCCGCATCAGGTTTCGCGCCCGCTCCCTATCCTCCGGATGCACCTTGTCCAGCCAGAGCATGTCGCGCATGTCGTCGAGGCCGTAGCCCAGTTCGATCCAGTGGCGGTTGGGAAAACTCCGACCGGGATCGTCGAAGTCCTTCACGAACACGCCCATCCACGACAGCGTGGACTTCCGGAGGCGGATGTATTCGCTCTCGTCGATGTGGTTGTCTGCCATTACGGAGCGCGTCAGTTGAGAGGAATGAACCCGACCAGCCCCCGGAGGTCCTGATCGGTAAAGCGCACACCGGCGCCAACGAAATAGTCGCGGTGATACACGCCCATGGCGTCGTCGACGCCGCCCGACAGGTACAGCCACCGAAGCGGATTGGTGCTGTCGGGGTCGTAGAACGGGTAGAGCGTTCCGTACCCGCGAATGTAGGCACCGTCGTCGGCGCCGAAGTCGTACGCCTCCGCCGACAGTTCCACCTGCCCGACCGGCTTGAGGTCGACACCAACACCCGCGGTGCTCTCGAAGACACCTGCCCGCACCGTCACCGGTCCCCAGATCCGCGCCAACTGCAGGTTGAGCTTCAGATCGTCGTTCGTGGTGCGTTCGGTGGTCACGGTGTCCTGCGGAACCGGCACTGCCGAGCCGCCGGTCCCCGTCGTGACCGTCTCGGTGGTGCGGACCACCGTCCGTTCCGTCGGCGAGTCCACAACCCCGAGCGAGTAGTACTTGTCGTTGGAGGCGGGAACCAGTCGCAGCTGGAACTCGTTGCGCGAGTCAACCTGCTGCGTCAGGTACTCGCTGCGGAAGCCCACCTGCACGCCGAGCCCCACGGTGGAGTCCAGGAACGACTCCGCCTTCTCCGTCACCCGCACGGCGCGGGTGTACAGTTCATCGTCGTTGATCAGCCGCCCCACGTTGCCCTCGCCGTCGCGCACCACCTGCGTGATCTGCTGCACGTTTCCGGCGCTCTCCTCCAGCGACGCCAGCACGCGTTGCAGACTGTCCAGATTGCTCTCGATACTGCGGATACTGGCAGCCATGCTCTCGTCGCTGGACCCGACCAGCGAGTCCAGCCGCGCGGTCAGACTGGCGGTGGAGTCCAGGATTTCCTGGACGCGGGCGAGCTGGTCCACCGACTGCTGGTCCAGGCGTGCACTGAACGACTGTATGTTCTGCATCGTGCTGCGGGCGATCAGGAGGTTCTGCTCCAGGAGTTCGCTCGTGGAACGGGCGGTTTCCCGCACCACCTGCACGATCTCGTTGAGCGCCTCCACGGTGTTCTCGTCCTGCAGGTAGCGGTTGAGTTCGTCAACAAGCTGGGCCGCGTTGGTGGCCAGCTGGTTGGCGCTGCCCACGGCGTCGGAGATCGTGGCGCTCTGGCGCACGTTGCGCACAACGTCGCCGTCGCCCAGGAGCGCGCCGGCGCCGGTGCCGGGGTTGATCGACACCGTGGCGGTACCGAGCATACTTTCGGTGGCTTTGGCGACGACGGCGTCGTCGTGGAGCTGCACGTCCTCACGAATCTCCAGGGTGAGGCGCGCACGGTTGCCGTCCAGTTCGATGTCCGTGAGGCGTCCGATATCCACGCCGGCGAGCTTTACATTGGAGTCGACGAGCAGCCCGCTGGCGTCGTCAACGTACGCGTGGATGGTGTACGTGCGTCCCGATCCCACAACCTCCGCGGTCTGAATCACGTAGAGGATGAGACCCACGCTGGTGATGGTGACAAACAATCCGATCTTCAGATATCTCGACACCCTACACCTCCAACTCGGCAAACGAGTTGGCAATAAACTGGCGCAGGACAGGGTGCTTCGTCCCGCTCAGCTCGTCGGGTCGCCCCTGCGCCTGGATCTTTCCATCATACAGAAATCCGATGTAATCGGAAATACGGAACGTCGCCTGGATATCGTGGGTGATCAGAATGCAGGTGATCCCGAACTCCTGGTTGACCTTGGTGATGAGTTCGTTGATCGTCTCCGCCAGGACCGGGTCCAACCCCGTGGTGGGCTCGTCGAACAACAGCACCTCCGGCTGCACCGCCAGCGTCCGTGCCAGGCCTACCCGCTTGCGCATCCCGCCGGAGAGTTCCGCGGGGTACTGGTCGCCGACGTCCGGCAGGCCGATCCAATCGAGCTTTTCCTGAACCACGTCGCGGATGCGGACGCGATCTTTTTCACCACGGCCTTCAGTGAGGGGGAACGCGATGTTCTCCGCTACCGTCATGGAGTCGAAGAGCGCGGAGTCCTGAAACAGATACCCGAACCGGCGCCGCATCTCGGCGCGTTCCTCCGCCGACGCGTGAACCATGCTCTTCCCGTGGAACAGAATGTCCCCGTCGTCCGGCTCCAGCACGCCGATGATGTTCTTGATGAGCACGCTTTTGCCGGTGCCGCTCTGACCGATGATCGAGGTGATGCGCCCTTCCTCGAAGGCGATACTGGCGCCCTGCAGGACGTGGTTATCACCGAAGGACTTGAAAAGGTTTTCGACGCGTACGATCTCACCCATGTGCCTGGTTCCCCGTTCCCGTTCAGTACAGCAGCTTGAGCATCAGGTCGGCCATGATATAGTCCGCCACCAGAATTCCCACCGATGAGGTCACCACCGCACGGGTCGACGCCTCGCCAACACCCTTGGCCCCGCGGCCGGAGTTGAAGCCGTAGTATGAACAGATAACCGCCATCATGAAACCCATGACCGCCGCCTTTATCAGTCCCGAGTACACGTCCTCCGGTTCCACAAACCAGTACAGCTGGTCAAAAAACCCACCGGGGTCCACGTCCAGCATGCCCACTGCAACGACGTAGCTGCCGATGAGTCCCACGACGTTGGCCATCGCCGTCAGGATCGGAAACGTAATCACGCTGGCCACCACCCGCGGCGTGACCAGGTAGTGCACCGGATCAACCGACATCGTCTGCATCGCGTCCAGCTGTTCGGTGACGCGCATCGTTCCCAGCTCGGCGGTCATCGCCGAGCCGTTCTTGGCAATGAGCATGAGCGTGGTGATCACCGGCGCCAGCTCCCGGGCCAGCGTCAGGCCCACCGCCGCCCCGACGATCGTCTCCGCCTGGAACATCGCCATGAGCATCGTGATCTGCAGGGAGAAAATCATGCCGATCGCCATGCTGGACAGGGCGATGATCGGCACCGACCGCACACCGATGCGCTCCACCTGTTCACCGAGGAGCCGCCAGCGGTACGGCCGCCGAGGAATGTTGCGCAGCACGTGCCCGAGAAACACAAAGAAGCGCCCGAGCCCCTCAAACAGGTCGTGGATCTGCTTTCCGAACGCTTCCACAAGCCCAAGAGGACCTCTGAGCGCTGCGGGTTCCCGGCGGGGAGCCCTGCGGTCTCGAGGTGTGTTTTCGGTTCTGCGCGAGGTGGCACCGTCCATGTATGGGAGAATGTACCACACCGGTAGGGAGAATTTGACCCCCCGGAGAGTTGGATCTACGCTATACCCACCATGCGAACCATCTGTATCACCGGCGCCACGACCGGAATCGGGGCGGCACTGGTGGAAACGCTGCCCGAAAACGGCGACACCGTGTTTCTGCACTACCGCAGCCAGGAAGCCGCCTGTCGGGCCCTCGCCGACCGCTGCAACGCCCGAGGCGTCACGGCGTTTGTTGTGCAGGCGGATTTTGCCGCCGACCCCGACGGCGGCGCCCGCCGTCTCGCCGACACCGTCGCCGAGCACCGGCGAAGCCTGGACGTTCTGGTCAACAACGCCGGCGGAATCCTGACCCGCGGAACGGTCGGTGAAGTCGACTACGCCACCGTGAGCGGAACGATCAATCTCAACCTCGTGGCGCCGATGATGCTCACCGGATACCTCATGCCGCTGCTGGTGCAGGCAGCCGACGAGAACGGCCGCGCCGACGTGGTCAATATCACCTCCATCGCCGCCCGCACCGGGTCACCGACCTCGACATCCTACGGCGCGGCGAAGGCGGGACTGGAGAATTTCACCCGCGGGCTGGCGAAGGAAGCCGGCCCCGGCATTCGTGTGAACTCCGTCTCGCCAGGCGTCGTCGACACACCGTTTCACCACGACACGACGTCGCAGGAACAGCTCGACCGCTGGCTCACCGCCACGCCGGTCGGTCACCACGGCACCCCCGCCGACATCGCCGCGGCGGTGCGGTTCGTGTTGAGCAATGATTTCATGAGCGGGGCGGTGGTGCCGGTCAACGGCGGCATTCAGATGATCTAGGTCAGGACATCGCTCACCGGGAGGTCCCCCATGAAGCTGAGGGCCTGCACGCAGTGTTCGAACAGGCGCATGCACTGGCGTGCGTCATCCCGCGCCCGGTGCGCCGTGTTGGCCGGAATACCGAGCATCTCCACCAGATTCTGCAGCGAGTAGCTCTTCTTCCCGGGGAACGCTTTCTGCGCCAGCACCTGCGTGTCGATGATCACGTTTTCCACCGTCGCCAGGCCGGCGCGTTGCAGCTCCGCCCGCAGAAACCCGGTGTCAAACTCGGCGTTGTGCGCCATGAGGATCGCGTCGCCGGCAAACTCCATGAAGCGCGGCAGCACCTCCGCCACCGGCGGCTTGCCCGCCACCATCTCCGTGGTGATACCGCTGACCCGGGCGGCGTCAGGATGAATCTCCATGCCAGGATTGGACAGTTCCTCGAACTCGGCCAGCTCGGTCCCCACCGTAAAGCGGACCGCACCGAACTCCACGATGCGGTCGACGGCGGGATGCAGTCCCGTGGTCTCGAAGTCGAAGGCGACAAAGGTGAAATCGGTGACCGGTCGGGTTGTGTCGATCGTCACGCCTCCGCCTCCTCGATGATGGCGCGGATGTCGGTCTCGATCGCGTCGATCTGCGCCTGGACGGCGGCCCGGGCTGCAGCGAGCTCCATCCCGGCGTCACTGTGGCAGCTGGCGTAGAACTTGATCTTGGGCTCCGTGCCGGAAGGACGCATGCTCACCTTGGCGCCGTTGTCCAGGAAGAACTGCAGCACGTTTGACTTCGGCAGGCCCGGGCCTGCTTCCGTGCGACCGGCGGCGGGATAGAACACGGAATCCTTCTGGATATCCACGATCCGTTCGATGCCGGCGCCGCCGAAGCGCTCGGGAGGATTCTCGCGCAACCGTTTCATGACGCCGGCCATGATCTCCTTGCCCGCCTGGCCTTCGAAGTACTTGGAGATCGTCTTCTCCTCCCAGTACCCGAACTGTTCCCAGATCTGTCGCAGACGGCCGAGAACGCTCACACCCTGGCTGCGCCAATGCAGCGCCATCTCGATCGTCAGAAGCGTGGCGGTGATGCTGTCCTTGTCCCGTACCTCGGTGCCGATCAGATAGCCATAGCTTTCCTCGTCGCCCATGATGTACTGCGGACCGGCGGTGTCGGCTTCCAGCTGCCGCATGACCGAGGCGATGTGCTTGAAGCCGGTAAGCGTTTCGTACACTTTGGCGCCGTGGTGTTTGGCCACCACCTCCTGCAGCTGCGTGGTCACGATCGTCGTGACGAACGCGGGGATCGGCGGCAGCGTCCCCAACCGTTTCCGCTGGCCCAGGATGTAGTCCGCCAGCAGCACTCCAAGCTGGTTCCCCGTCACCAGGACCATCTCGCCCTCGTCGGGAACCGCGATACCCAGACGGTCGGCGTCGGGGTCGGTACCCAGGACGATATCGGCGTTCTTCTGCTTGCCCAGGTCGACGGCCATCTGCATCGCGCTCGCCTCTTCCGGGTTCGGAAACTTGACCGTCGGAAACTCCCCGTCCGGTTCGCGCTGCTCGGGCACCGTAATGACGTTGACGCCGAGTTCGCCGAGGACGCGCTCGACCATCATGGCGCCGGTGCCGTGGAGCGGCGTGTACACCGCCGTGACCTCGCCGCCCTTCTCCTTGAGGAGGTTCGGCTGCACCGACTGGCGCTTGACCATCGCCACGAAGGCATCGTCGATCTCGGCGTCGATGTACTCCAGGAGCCCCTTGTCCAGCGCCTCCTGCTTGTCCATCGAGGTGATCTCGTCGGCGGTGACACCCATCACCGTCTCGATAATCCGCCCGTCGTGGGGCGCCACGATCTGGGCGCCGTCGCTCCAGTACACCTTGTAGCCGTTGTACTGCGGCGGGTTGTGGCTGGCGGTGACCATGACGCCGACCGACGCGTTGAGCTGCCGTACCGCAAACGAGAGTTCCGGCGTGGGACGCAGATCGGAGAACAGGTACGCCTTGATCCCGTGGGCGGCGAACACCAGCGCCGCAGACAGCGCGAACTCCCGCGAGTAGCGGCGGCTATCGTGGGAAATGACCGCCGCGCGGCTGCCGTCGGGGCGTGCGTCTCCCGCCTCGGTGACGTACTTGGCCAGTCCCGTGGTTGCGCGGGCGATGACGAAGGGGTTCATGCGGTTGAAGCCACCGCCGATCACACCGCGCAGCCCGCCGGTACCAAACTCGAGGTCGGTGTAAAAGCGGTCCTCGAGCTCCGACCAGTCCTGGGCGGCGAGCAGCTCCCGCACGCCGTCGGCGAAACTCGCATCCTTCTCGGCGGCGATATACGTTTCGGCAGCTTTGGTGATTTCCTGTTGATTCATGCAGATTCCTCCTTCGTCTGTAGACCCAATGCGTGGCGAAGTTCCTCGATACTGTAGCACAGGTGCCGCGCGCCGGCTGTGCGGATCGCCGCGGCGTCACGGTATCCCCACGCCACGCCCACCGGCACGCACCCCGCGGACAGGGCCGTTTCCACGTCCACCTCAGAGTCGCCGACAAACACGGTGGCGGCGGGGTCTGTCCCCAGGCGTTCGATCGTCCGCAGGGTCGTGGTGGGGTCCGGCTTGCGTGGTTCACCGTCCCGTTGGCCCAGGATGACCGCGAACCCCAGGCCACCGGGAGACGCGTTCCGGACCACCGGGTCCAGAAGCTGCGCCACGATCGGCTGAACGAGATCGTCCGGCTTGTTGGAGAGCACCGCCATCGGTACCCCGGCCGCGGCGAGGTCCTCGAGAAGCTCGACGATGCCGGGATACGGGACCGTCTCCCCCACCGGCCGGGCACGGTACGCGCGGCGCGTTGACTCCGCCACTCTGGCGATGAGCTCACGGTCGTCGGCGTGCTCGGCGGGAAGCGACTGTTCCACCAGCCGGGACAGCCCCCAGCCAACGCGAGTCTCAACCTCATCGTCGGTCGCCGCGGGAAAGCCGTGCTCCACCAACGCCGCATTGAGTGCGGCGGTGATATCCGCGCGCGTGTCCAGTAGTGTACCATCAAGATCGAAGATCACCGCGTCGGGCATACGGCTACGGTACCGTGGTCGGCGACAGTGGTCAATGACGGCGCATGAGACACCGAAGGAGACACACCATGGCCGGTCCCCGCGGAGCGGACGGATTCGAGACCTACTATTCCGGAATCTACGGACACCGGTGGCCCGCCCTGAAGGCGGCGCTCCTGCGCCCGGCCACGCACACCGCGCTCCGCGACGGGCTTCTCCAGCCGTACTATCTCGACCCGGCGTCGGTGGCGGTTGCCGGGCTCCTGCCCCTTGCCGGTGCCCGCCGCGTGCTGGATCTCTGCGCCGCCCCCGGGGGAAAGGCGCTGGTGATCGCGCAGCGGCTGGCAAACGAAGCGGAGCCTGGGGCCGTGATGACGGCAAACGAGCGCTCCCGCCGGCGCCGCGGGCGCCTCATCGCGGTCCTCGATGCCCACCTGCCGCCTGAGACGCGCGGGCGTGTCAGTGTTACCGGCCACGACGCGACGCAGTGGGGCGTCCACCAGCCGGACCAGTGGGACGCGATTCTCGCCGACGTACCGTGCTCGTCGGAACAGCACGTCCTGGGCGCACCGGAGGAACTCGCCAAGTGGAGCCCCAGCCGCGTCCGTCGCCTGGCGGTCCAGCAGGGCGCGATCCTGGCGGCGGCGGTGGACAGCCTGCGGAGTGGCGGCCACGTCCTGTACGTCACCTGCGCGCTGTCGCCGGAGGAAAACGACGCCGTCGTTGAGAAGATACTTCGCAAGCGCGCCGATCGGGTTGACCGGGTCGATCCGCCCGCCGTCCCTGTCCCCGGCGCCGAGACCACGCGGCACGGACTGCATATCCTCCCCGACCGGGCCGCCGGCACCGGGCCCCTTTACTGCGCCCTGCTGAGGAAGCGGTGAGCGGGTACGCACGGTGATCATGCGGCGGACCGCGGCCCGGCGCGACGCCTCCGCCCGGTAGACCCGTCCCACCTCCTTCGCTACACTCCCCACCTCGATGGAGCAGCTTCTCTCACGACTCAACCCGCAGCAGCGCGAGGCCGCCACGACGATCGACGGTCCCCTTCTCATCATCGCCGGTGCCGGCAGCGGCAAAACCGGTGTCATCACCACCCGCATCGCCTACATGATCTCCCAGGGCATTTCACCCTCCTCCATTCTGGCGATGACCTTTACCAACAAGGCCGCCGGCGAAATGCAGGAACGGGTCAAGGAGCTCCTGGAGGGCCTCGCCGAGGGCGGCCAGATCCCCGGAACCGCGCTCACCCCCCGCACCGCCGCCAAGGATCTCACGATCAGCACCTTCCACGCCTTTGGTCTGGCGATGCTGCGGCGCTACGGTCGTCACCTCGGCTACCGCCCCAACTTTACCGTCTACGACACCGGCGACCAGATCGCCCTGCTCAAGGAGGCGGCGCGGGAGCTGCGCATCAACCCCGAGGACCTGGAGATCTTCAACGTGCTGCAGCTGTTTTCGGGGATCAAAACCGAACGCGTCGCGTGGAACGACGAGCGCTGGTACGACATGGCCGCCGACCTCGGCGGGAGCGAGGGTGGCCGCGGCGTCTCGACCTTTCAGGACCTCTACCAGAGCTACCAGGAACACCTGGTGACCTTTAACGCGGTCGATTTCGACGACCTGATCGTGAAGCCGCTGCAGCTCTTGCGGGAGCACCCCAAGGTGCGGGGGCACTACGCCGACCAGTTTCGCTACATCATGGTGGACGAGTTTCAGGACACCAGCACGATCCAGTACAAGGTGCTCTACCAGCTGGCCCACGAGTGGCGCAACGTGTGCGTCGTCGGCGACGACGACCAGTCGATCTACAGCTGGCGCGGCGCCGACTACACCAACCTCGAGGCGTTCGAGAAGGACTTCCCCGAGGTTCGCGAGATCAAGCTGGAGCGCAACTACCGCTCCACCGGGCAGATCCTCTCCGCCGCCAACGCGGTGATCGCCAACAACACCAACCGCAAGATCAAGGAACTCTGGACGCATCTGGACACCGGCAACCTGATCGAGCTCTCCTTTCCCGACAGCGACGACGAGGAAGCGGAGTTCATCGCCGAGAAGATCAAAATCCTCGCCTACCAGGACAGCCTCACCTTCGATTCCTTCGGCATTCTGATCCGCACCAACGGGCAGGCGCGCATGATCGAGGAGGCGCTGCTGGAGGCGGACATCCCCTACCGCATGTCCGGCGGCCAGAGCTTCTTTCAACGCAAGGAGATCAAGGACGTGGCCGGCTACATGCGCGTGGTCCTCAACCCCGACGACGACGTCAACCTGCTGCGCACCATCAACACCCCGCGGCGCGGTATCGGTCGCCGGACGGTGGAGCAGCTCCACGCGATCGCCGACGAGCGCAAGATCTCGCTCTACTCGGCGATCAGCCTGGTCATCCACGGCGAGATTCCACCGGCGGAACACGGCATCGGCAAGGCCGCCGTCGGGAGCCTGCAGGAGTACGTGGAACTGATCGAGAGCTACCAGGAACGGTTCGAGGAGAGCAAACACCTCGCCGCGACCACCGAACGGCTCGTGAGCGAGCTGGACTACTGGGGGTACCTGGTGCAGGAGTTTCAGAAATCGGAGCGGGCGGCGAAGGCCAAGTGGAAAAACATCGGCTTCTTCATCCGTTCCATCGACCGCTACGAAACCAACCCCGACGTCCTCGAACCCACCCTGCAGGGCTACCTCAACCGCATCAGTCTGCAGGTGAAGGACGAACTCTCCGACGAGGAGAACGCCGGCAAGGTGCACCTGATGACGATCCACGCCGCCAAGGGACTGGAGTACGACATCGTCTTTCTCGCGGGGGTGGAACAGGGCATCCTGCCGCACCAGCGCAGCGTGGACGAGAACGCCGGCAACGTGGAGGAGGAGCGGCGTCTGTTCTACGTGGCGATCACCCGGGCCAGACAGCGGCTCTACATGACCAGCTGCCGCCGCCGCACCGTGCAGAACGAGGTGGTTGAGTCGGCGCCCTCGCCGTTTCTGGAGGAGATCCCCGGGGAGTTGCTGGTGAAGACCACCACCGACCCCGCCGCCGGGATCGAGGTACCCGACGACCCCTTCGCCGCGCTCAAGTCACGCTTCGGGGATTAGCGCGGGCGGGTCACTCAGCTCTGGATCCCGCCGCTCAGCTCCGGCGGCGGCACGGCGCGCTCAATGCGGGTGATCTCCTGCCGCGTCGCCCGCAGGCGATACCACTCGCAGGGGGGAGCATCGTTCCGGGAGGCGTGCGCGGGCCCGGTGTCGCGTGCCGCCCCGCCAGAGGCGTGCGCCGCCGCGGCGCTGTCGCCACCGTCTGCGCCGTCGCCACCGTCCGCGCCGTCCCCCGACATCTGTACCGCAGCGTAGAGCGTGTACTCCCGCGCCACCGCCGCCAGCGTCAACCGCCCGTCGGCGTCGCGCACCGGCCAGTACTTCCACTCGCGGTCCATGCGTGACAGCCAGTCCGTCACATCGATGCGCACAATCTCCACCAGCGCGTCCACCCGGTTGTGGCGCCGCATACGCCGCAGCCGAAACCGGAAGCGCTTCTGCAGTTGCATGCACGTCCATCCGGTGGGGGCCGCGGGAAAGCGCACCACCGCCACCTTGCGCGCGATCTTGCGACCACCGTCCGCGGAACTCGTCGGTGCCGCGGCACTCGCGGCGGCGTGTCCCCGAACGGAACCGGGGGCGGATCCGCGCCGTTCGCCGCGCGAGGCACCGTGCTCGCCGCTCCCGCGGTCGTCGCTCTCGCCGTCGCCACTCTCGCCGGCGTCAGTGCCCCGCTCGCCGCGCGATCCCCCGCGTCGGTTGCTCCGCGCCCCGTGCCGGCCGGTACTCCACCGCGGCTCGAACAACAGCGTCACCCGGTCCTGGACCACCCCGGGCACGCGGCGCACCAGCACCGTGCGAACGCCCTCCTTGAGGCGGTCCTTTACGATGTAGGCGCCCACCAGCGCGATCGCCCACGGCAGGCTCCCGCCGGACCACCGGGCGTTGGCAAACACCGTCGCCAGGACCGCCACCGTCATCGCCATCCCCGCGGCGATCGAGGCCACCACCTGAAACACGCGCTCGTTGCGGTTACTCTCCCGCGGCGGCAGATACAGGATCGACTGCACCCACTTCTTGAGCTCACCGTCCCGGGAGAGCGCCTCGGCATCCGCCGACAGCGGCGAAAGTCCCCACTCGGCGGCCTGCGCCTCGAGGCGCGCCAGCCAGTCCTCGAGCACCGAACGCGCCTCCGCCGCCAGGTCACGGTCCATGACCGTGCGCGCCACGCGGCGAATCGTGGTACTCCACACGTACTCCCGCGCCGCCACTGCCGCATCGGCGACGTCCTGGTCGGCGGTACGCCCACGCCACGCCGGGTCACCGGCAGCAGCAGCCCCGCCGGCCATGCCGGCCGCCGCCGGCTCACCGGCCGCTCCCGACTCACCCGCCACGGCGCCAAAGACCGCCGCGCACCGCGCGAGGACCCCGTCGGAACCCGCCACCGCCGCCCCGACCGAGTCCGCCGACCGCAGGTCCCGGAGTTCGTCCTTAAGCGCCGAATGAAAGAGGTTGGCGGTCATGCGCAGTTCGTACTCCACGTCCACCTCGGGGGCGTGCCCCGCCACGGCGCGCTCCAGGCGCACCAGCGGGTTGTCCTCGTCGTCGGAGGCCAGGATCGCCACACCCTCGCGGCGCACCTGGTACCGCGAATGCGAGATCACCCCCGACAAAAAACGCTCCCGGGGAAGGGAGCGCTTGTCCACCTGCAGCTGCGCAGGCAGATAGACGAACAGGTCGATCCGCTGCCGGGCCCCGGCGTCCATCGGCAGGCGCGCCTTGAGCTCCAGCATCTGCGGACCGTGAAGACGAAGATTCACCTGCTACTGGACCTCCACCGAGGTGAGGGAGTCGCCGGCGGCGATCACGTCCACCACCTCGTGGCCCGAGGTCACCCGGCCAAAGACCGTGTGCCGACCGTCCAGGTGCGGCTGCGGCGAGTGGGTGATGAAAAACTGACTGCCGTTGGTGTTCGGCCCGGCGTTGGCCATCGAAATCACCTTGGACTCGTGCTTGAGGGGGTTGCCGGACAGCTCGTCCTCAAAGCGATACCCGGGACCGCCGCGGCCCGTGCCGGTGGGGTCGCCGCCCTGAATCACGAAATCCGGGATCACCCGGTGAAAGGTGGTGCCGTTGTAGAAGCCCTCATTGGCGAGAAACACGAAATTGTTCACCGTCACCGGCGCGTGTTCCGGGTACAGTTCCAGTTCGATCGTCCCTTTGCTGGTGACCATCGCCACGGAATAGGTGCGATCGGTCTCGATCGACATCTCGGGAGCGCTGTCCCACTGTTTGTTGCTCATCCCACCACGGTAGCAGGTCCCCCCGGTCACGACAAGTCGAACCCGACGGGTTCAACGGAGTCCGACTCGGTAACTGCAGGCGCCATTCATCACCGGCGCCCGGGGCGCTCCACGAACAGCGGCTCCCACCGTCGCCGGCGGATGCGCTCGACATCCTCGCGCGTACCGCCGAAATACGCCGGTGAGTACGCGCAGTGCCCGGCGGCGTCGTAGCGCACCGGGGTGCCGTCGCGGGCAAAGAGGTCGCCCCCGGCGGCGCGCAGGAGCGCGTGCCCCCCGGCCATGTCCCAGCTCCAGGGGGCGGTGAGGGTCACCGCAACGCGCACGTCGCCGGCGGCGGCCAGGGCCAGGCGGTAGGCGACCCCCGGCGCCGGCCGGATGCCCCAGGGTGAGCAGAGCTCCTCGTAGGCGGCCCGCCGCTCCGGCGTACGGTGGGCGCTCCCGGATACCGCGACGAGGTCGGCGGGGTTCTGCGGGCCCGCCGCGGTGTCGCTGCGGGCCGGCGTCGGAAGCGGCGGGAGATCGGCGGCGTCGCCGGGTCCGTCCCCGGGTCCACGGAAGAGCCCCAGCCCCACGCCACCGGCGATCAGGTCGCCGTGGTCGTCGGGGGCGGCGTAGGCGTAGACCACGCCCACCACCGGTTCGTCGTTCACCAAAAGGGCGATCGACACCGACGGGCCGCGCTCGCCTTTCAAAAAGGCGCTGGTGCCGTCGTTGGGGTCCACGATCCATCGACGGCGGCCGTCGCCGGGGGGGTCCACGCTGCCGGTTTCCTCGCCCAGAAAGCCGTCGCCGGGGCGCGCCTCCAGCAGCCGGCGTCGGATCAGCGCTTCCGCCTCCGCGTCGATCTCCGCGTGGCCGCCGTGGCCGCGGGGACCGCCCTCGCGATGAAACTCATCCCGCACCAGCGTCCCCGCCTCCCGGGCAACGGCCACCGCCAGGATCAGGTCGCGGCGGTCGGCGGATGTTTGCGGCATCACGGGGCAAACACCTCCGGCGGCAGCGGCGTGGCGTGGTCGCGGGAGAGCCGCGCCGCCACGGAGAGAATCCGCTCGCGTTCCATCCGTCGCGCCCCGGTCGGGCATTCCTTTACGCAGGCACAGCACGCGATGCAGCGCTTGGCGTCCGTGACCACGTGATCGGTAACCGAAACGATCCCCAGCGGACAGGCGCCCTCGCAGGCGCCGCAGAGAATGCAGTCCTCGACAACGGTGATCGGGGCCTCCCCCACCGGCACCCGGCGTTCGCGGTACGGGCGCGAGCCCGGGATGTTCAGCGCGATGGGACGGGCGGTCGATGCGGTCGCCGGTGGCACCGGAGTGGCGGCCGCGCGGTCGTCGCAGAGCTCCGCAAAGCGCGCGCCCAGCGCCTCCGCCTGCTCCAGATCGGAGCGGTTCGGACGCCCCACGGCGATCGGCGTGTCATCCGTGGAATAGGAGTGCTCCCCCACAAACGCCGCCGCGGCGAGGACGGAGAACCCCGCGGCGGTGAGGAGATCGGTCAGTTCCAGCAGGGCGTCGTCGTAGGCGCGGTTTCCATAGACCACCACCGCCAGAGCGGGGATCGAGGTGCCCGGGGTAGGAGTGGAACCGGCGGTACCGGCGGGAGAGCGAAGCTCCGCCAGGTGCCGCAGGTAGTCTTCCACGAGTTCGGGGAGCCGACCGGCGTACACCGGCGCCACCACCGCCACGGCGTCGGCGGCGGCGATGCGTTTTCGGTGGGCGTGCGCCAGTTCCTGCGGTGAGGCGTCGCGGGGGGCGAGGCTCGAAAACGGCGGGGCGGGAACACCGAACCCACGGGCAACGGCGCCGAGGACGGTTCGCCCGGTACCGGTGGGTGAAAACCCCATGAGATGGAGGGCAGATGACGGCATGCCTCATCATGGGCGGATCGACTCGCGCGGTCAAGTCCGGTAGATTCACATACATGGATTTCGGGCGCGGTCCCGGCGGCCAGGCGGGGATTCCCCGCCTTCCCCCGGAACACCCGGTGACAACTGAGGTTCTCGGCGGTACCCGCGATGCCGCCCCCGGTGGCCGCGCCCTCGAGCTCTTTCCCCCGGACCTGCCGGAGGTGCGCATCGGCCTCTCCACCTGGGGCGACAAAGCCTACCGCGGCACCCTCTACCCCGCCGACGCGCGGCCGGCTGAGTTCCTTGCGCACTACGCACACCTCTTCGCCACCGTGGAACTCTCGGCCACGTTCTACGGCATGCCCGACGCGGAACGGTTCGGGCTGTGGCGGGAGAGCGTACCGGAGCACTTCCGCTTTCTTCCCAAAGTGAGTCAGGGCATCACCCACCGCGGCGCCCTCGCCGACGCCCAGCAGGGACTGCGCGCCTTTCTGGAACAGACCGCCGTCCTCGGGGAACGGCGGGGACCGGTGCTACTGCAGATGCCGCCACGCTTCGCCCCGGACGCGGTGGCCCGGGACCGCATGGCCGCCGCCCTGGCGGTCCTCAGACGGCAGGCGGCGGTGGAGTTGCGGCACCCGGCGTGGTTTGTCGATGCGGTGGACCGAGGACAACCGGGAGCGTCCGGGACGGAGGAGGTGCCGGCGGCGAGCGGGGCTCCGTCGGCGATGGCACCGCCGGCGGCAACGATCCTCCGGGAGTACGGGGCCGCCCTGGTGGTCACCGATACCGTGGGTGCCCGGGGGGTGGTGCACGGCATCGTCACCACCCCCGTCCTCGTCCTGCGTTTCGTCGCCGCCGGGAAACCGGTCGTGGACCGTTCCCGGGTCGACGCATGGGTTGACCGCATCGCCGACTGGCTCGCCCGCGGCCTGCGGGAGGTGTACATCTTCGTCCACCTGGACGACCCGCCGACCGCGTGGAGCCTGGCGCGTCGGTTTGGCGATCGTCTGGCGGCCGCCGGCAGCGGCGCACGGGTGTATGTGCCGGGGGATGCACCGTGTGGTGCCGGCGGTGGTGCGGGCGCCGACGGCGACGGGTCAGCCGGGGCGACGGGAGACGGCAGTGCGCGATCGGGGGCGAAAGCGGCCGGCGAGGCTGCGGCGCGGGCCCGGCGGCGCAAGGATCACGGGCAGCTCTCGTTGTTTTGACCGGTGGTGCGATCGGTGGTGTGACAGATGACCTGGCAGCCCGTCCAGCCGCGCGCGGTGACCGGCGTCATCAGTCACACGAACGGACCATGGCCCTCTCACACCGTTGACCGCGTCACCGCTGGGCGCTATCCTTCCGGCCATCGCCGGAGTGGTGGAATAGGTAGACACAGGAGACTTAAAATCTCCTGGACCGAGAGGTCCGTGCGGGTTCAAGTCCCGCCTCCGGCAAATAAGTCATTGTAATGCAATGACATAGGAATTTGGATCATTTCGGCGAATGCCGAATTTGGCCCAAATGTAGCATTCATGTAGCAGGATTCCTTGATGTGTACTACACTCAGAAAGGAGCTGCTGCATCATGAAGAAGCCCTACTACCTCTACACTCGCCCTCGCAAGGATGGAAAGAAGGTCTTCTACGTCAAGTTCCGGAGCCCTGACGGAGAGTATCTGTCGGGGAAATCCACCGGAGAGACGGACCAGTCCGCCGCCGAAGCTTGGGCAATCGAACAGATCGCTGGTGGCAAAGTACGGGTACGAGCGGACATTCGCTTTGAAGCGTACGCCAAGGATTTCTTCCTCTGGGACGGGCCGTATGTGAAACACCTCCGCAACCGTGGAAGAAAGATCGGGCAGAGCCACGCGTCCAGAATGAACGCGATCATCAAGAACCACCTCAACGCATTCTTCGGGAAACGGAAGCTCTCAACCATCACGAGCAGAGACATCGAGCGGTGGCAGGACATGATGCTTGAGAAGCCCAGGAGTGACGAGGAAGGTGCCGAGCCACTCTCTCCCACTTCGATCAACCATGCGCTGATCTGCCTACGGGCAATCATGAAGCAGGCGGTGAAGGACGGCTACATCAACAGCAACCCATGTCAGGGTGTGGAGAAGCTTGCCACCAAACCAGAAGCACGAGGAGCGTTGACGGAAGAGGAAGGGGCAAAGCTCTTCGCAGATCCCTCCGCTTGGAAGGACCCTCGGCACTACTGGATCTGCCGACTCTCCTACGAGCTGGGGATGCGGTTTGGTGAGGTCGTCGCCCTTAAACGGAAGTACGTGGAGAACGGGTGGATCAACGTTGTCCATTCCTGGGGAAGGAAAGAGGGTCTCAAAGATCCAAAGACGAAGAAGTCAAAACGACGGCTCAAGGTGTCCAAGCAGCTCACCTCGGAGCTCAAGAAATGGATGAAGGAGTCACCATTCCAGGACCCCGAGGACTTCGTCTTCTACACGCCGATTCGGGAGCTTCCGTACTTCGACAACTCCAGTGTTAACCGGGCGCTCTACGACAGGATGGAGGCCATCGGTATCACGGAAAAGAAACGGACCGACCGGAATATCGTCTTCCACAGTCTTCGCCACTCCTTCAACACCAGGCTCCGGAACAAGGGTATACCGGATTTCCTTATCCAGGCCTATATGGGTCACAGCTCTCCCGTGATGACGGACAACTACACGGACGTCATGATGGCCAGCTTTGACGATGTGGTGAAGATCCAGGACAAGACGTTCAAGAAGGATGCAAAGGCAGGGTGAGGTTCCGTGACCGTCAAAAGGCCAAGGGACCGGCTTCCTGTGAGTTCACGGGAGTATCAAACGAGTACAGGGCCTGCTGGAAGTTGTTGGAAATGAGTACGTTCCATGGTCGGTATACTGGAGAGATTTCGAAATCAATCTCGAACCGAGCAAACAGTTATGGTAGAATCACATAACTTCTTTTGAGTAGAGACTCTTGGAAGGCAGTGAAAGGAGTAAGGCATCCGTGGCTGAATCAAATCCGACCCAACCCTGGGGACCTGATAATCCGCACCCCCTCTCGACGATGAAGACCGAGCTTGTCTGGGAAGGCAAATATGATGAGTTCGGTAACCGCCGGGAGGTGGACGTTGCCGGCAGCGCCATGCCGATGCAGAAGATCGAGACGATCGATGAGCCGCGGAGTGAGGCGGCTTCCAAGGGTGGAGAGTTCCTCCTGGACTTCGAGAAATCCACTAGTCGCAACGACGACTTCCGGAACCGCTTGATCTGGGGTGACAACAAGCTCGTGATGGCCAGCCTGCTCAAAGAGTTCCGGGGAAGCATAGATCTGATCTACATCGATCCGCCGTTTGATGTGGGCGCGGATTTCACAATGAACGTTCCGATCGGAGACGGAAAAGAAACGCTGGGCAAAGACCAGTCTACGCTGGAAATGGTCGCATACCGTGATACGTGGGGAAGAGGCGCTGATAGTTATTTGCAGATGATGTACGAAAGACTGCTGCAACTTCGAGAACTACTATCGCCTAACGGAAGCATCTACGTGCACTTGGACGAGCATGTATCCCATTCCGTAAAGCTTCTACTTGATGAAGTGTTCGGCAGTCACCTGTACCGAAATCATATCATCTGGCGGCGGGTAAGTGCTCATAACGATCCGAAGCGGTTTGGGATGGTTACCGATGACATTCTCTACTACTCGAAATCAACGAGCCCAACCTGGAATCAACCCCTGAAAGACTACGAGGATTGGTACGTCGACAGATACTATCGGTATAGAGACGAAAACGGTAGAAGGTTTTTGTCCAGGGATCTCACCGCACCGGGAGGAAGGGGCCCTCGGTATGAGTGGAAGGGAGTTACACGCAATTGGAGGGTAACTGTCGATAACATGCGGAAACTCGAGGCAGAGAACCGAATATTCTACACCGAGAACGGGATTCCACGTTATAAGCAGTTTCTCGACGAGATTGAAGGTACCCCGGTACAGAATCTTTGGGATGACATCCAAGGCGTTGTTTCGTGGGCAAGTGAAGATGTCGGATATTCAACACAAAAACCAGAAACGCTACTTGAGCGCATATTCGAGGCATCGTCCAACCCGGGAGACCTTGTCGCAGATTTCTTCTGCGGTAGTGGAACAACGGGAGCCGTTGCAGAGAAGCTCGGTCGGCGCTGGATAATGGCCGACCTTGGCCGGTATGCAATCCACACCTCCCGAAAACGCATGATTGACGTGCAACGGGAGTTGGCGGACCAGCAGAAGCCCTACCGTGCCTTTGATGTATACAACCTTGGTCGGTATGAACGGCAGTGGTGGCAGGCGGAGTACTTGGAGGGAGCCGACGAAGAGCACCGGAAGGTCGTTCTCGAGTTCTTCCGTGCCGAAATACTTGGCCCCAAGAATCGCCCATCCCCGCTTATCCACGGGCGGAAAGGTACTGCCCTCTGCCACGTGGACCAGATTGACTCCATCTTCACCCGGGATGAAGCTGAACAGGTGGCGGTGGCAACGGCACAAGCCGGAGCCACGGAATGCTACTGTCTCTCCTGGGAGTTTGAGATGGATCTCAGGCTCACGGTAAATGCCTTGGAAAAGAAGCATGGGGTCCGGTTGAAGCTCATCCAGATCCCCCGGGAGATCATGGAGCGGAATCGCACCTCCCCGCCACCGTGGCTGGAGGTCGCCGTCCTGGAAGCGGAACCGGTGGTGAAGCAGAGCTCCAGCGGGACCACCGTCGATGTGAAGCTCACCAATTTCATGCCATCTCTCGCTGAAGTTCCGACCAAGGAGCTGGAGGCTATCAAGGAGCGGGCGGTGAAGAGTGGGTTCGATTTCATTGACTTTTGGGCTGTCGATTTCGATTGGGACCCGAGCCGTCCCTTCAATCACCACTGGCAGGACTACCGGACCCGGAAGGACCGATCTCTCAGCACCGTCAGTAAAGCCGAGCACAGCTACGACAAGCCGGGCACCTACACCATTTGCGTCAAAGTCGTAGACACCTTTGGATGTGATACCAGTATCACGGTCGACGTCACCGTATGAGGGTTTGAGAAGTGGCGGAATCAACGAATACCGGGATCAATCTTGGAGCCATCGAGCCCCTCTATGAACCGTGGGAAGAGCCCAACTCTCATCGAGTCGCTGCAAAGAAGCAGACAGGGCAGTCGGAAATACGGACCGGTCGACGACGATCCTCTATCTCCATCGTCCAGAGCCTCCGTCGGGAGGTGAGTGAGTGGCGGGAGAACCACTATCCGGGTGCTAGTGATACGACTCGCCAGCTCTTCGGATACTGGTTCCAACGTGCCCATCGACAGACTACTCCCGCTGGTGAAGAGTACGAGTTCCGTTACTACTTCTGCCAACGGGAAGCTGTTGAGACCCTGGTCTACCTCGCTGAGATTCACAACAGCCCGACCTTGAGTGGACTCTACGAGAAGTTCGGCACCGAGCAGCAGAAGGAAGCCGCCTACGGAATTGCCCCTGACGAGGACCTGTGGCCACGGTATGCCGAGAAGATCGCCACCGGTGCGGGCAAGACTAAGATCATGAGCCTGGCGGTTGTCTGGAGCTACTTCCACAACCTCCGGGAGTCCTACTCCAATGCCGCCAAGCACTTCGTCATCATAGCTCCGAACCTCACCGTGTATGAACGTCTTCGGGAAGACTTTGGTGACGGCAAGATCTTCGAGACCGACCCACTCATTCCGCCGGAGTGGCGGGGTGACTGGAACATGAGTGTCGTGCTTCAGGACGAAGCTGCTCCGGACAGTATCGGCGGTACAATCTACCTCACGAACATCCATCGGCTTTACGATAACAGCAAGAAGAAAGGGAAGAAGCAGGCGGAGTTCCATTCATTCGTCGGTCCCACCGTACAGAAGGCGAAGGTATTCGACTCCGGTGCAGAGCTCCGAGAGCGCATCGCCGGTAAACGCACGATCATGGTCCTCAACGACGAGGCCCACCACGTCTGGGACCCGGGTTCAGCCTGGAGTGAGGCAATCTCCTACCTGCACACCTCCATTGAGCAATCCGGAGGGACGGGTATCTTTGCCCAGATCGACCTAAGTGCCACGCCCAAGGACAACAAGGGCCAGCTTTTCAAGCACATCATCTGTGACACACCCCTCGGAGAAGCCGTTGATTCCGGTATCGTCAAGACTCCGATCATTGGACGAACCAGCCAGGCGCTCAAGGAAGGCGCATCCGACAATGCAGCCTACCGGTACGACACGCATCTCCGTTTGGGCTACGGACGTTGGCAGAGGAGTAAGGAGGAATGGGAGAAGAGTGGCAAGAAGCCCTTGCTCTTCGTCATGTGCTCCGACACCACCGAGGCCGACCAGATCGCGCAGCGGCTGAACACCGACCCGACCTTTGAAGAGCTCAATGATCGGACGATCAACCTTCATACAAACTTGAAGGGTAAACTGAAGAAGAAGGGCCGTGGGGATAGCGCCTACTACATATTCGAGGAATCCGAAAGGGAGATCAGTGACGAGGACCTGAACGAGCTGCGCAAACTGAGCCGGGAGCTTGACCAGAACTCAAGCCCGTACCGTTGTATCGTGTCGGTCCTCATGCTCCGTGAAGGGTGGGACGTCAGGAACGTGACAACCATCGTGCCGTTGAGACCGTACAGTTCCAAGGCTAACATCCTACCCGAGCAGACGATGGGCCGTGGTTTGCGCCGTATGACACCTCCCGGCAGTACCGGGGCACATGAGATGTTGACCATCGTCGATCATCCCAAGTTCACCTCCCTCTACCGGCAAGAACTTCAACAGGAAGGTCTGTTTATCGATGAGGTCGACGCCGAGAGAGTTCCTCGTACCACTGTTTCGATCTTTCCAGACGTGGACAATCCGGACAAAGACCTCGATGAGCTGGAGCTCGAAGTACCGAGCCTGGCTCCTGGTTATCGCACGGTTGCAGACGTCTCGGGCCTTTCCAAGAAGGATATCGAGCAGGAAGCCTCGAAGTACACAAAGCTACCGCTCGGAACCGTCACGTCGACGGAGTTGGAGTACGAGGGACGTCAGCTTCTCACAAACGAAGTCGTCGAACGCATGAAGCTCCCCCTGCCGCTCCTGAGCAACGGAGCCGGAGCCATCTCGTACTACACTCGGGAGTTGGAGGAAGTATGCCGGGTCCGGGGCTTACACAAGCAGCTGGCACCCCTTCTTCAGCACTTTTTCGAGTCGGTGCTGTTCGACAATCCCACAAGCATCTTCGACCAAGAGCTCGCCAACCGGATCGGTGATTCTGATGTCGCAGAGCATGTACGAGCCGTGTTCGTTCCCTTGATCCGTTCTCGGATTACGAAACGCCAGGAACGATCGCACCTGCCGGATGCCATGAAGCTCTCGGAGTGGAAGCCCTATCAGGTCACTCACAGTGAGAAGCATCCGACAATCCAGGCGGACCGCACGCCATTCAACCTCGTTCCCTGCAACCGCAGCCTCGAGCTCGGCTTTGCCCAATTCGCGGATACCCAGGCCACGGATGTCGTCGCTTTCGCCAAGAATGCCGGTCCTCAGTGCCTCCGGATAGACTACATTGCGGGATCTGGGATGTTGGCCTTCTACACCCCAGACTTCATCGTCCGCACCAAAGATGGAACGTACTATCTCGTTGAGACCAAAGGTAGAGAAGACCGGGACGTACCTCGGAAGGCCCGAGCTGCGGTAGCATGGTGTGAGTCCGCCTCTCAGATCGGCACCAAGTGGCAGTACCTCTACATACAGGAGGGGGTCTACAAGCGCTCAACAGCTACGGAGATCTCAGCCCTCGCCCGTGCATGCGAACCAAGCCTTCAGGAGCTCCTGGACGAAGAACGGATGCCCGACTTGCCGCTGTTCGCGCAAGCGCAACCGTATGAGGAAGAAGAGGAGACTCTGAAATGGGTGGCCGAAGAGACCCTCCAGTATCTCCCTGACCGCTACAAGGATGCCGTTGTCCAAGCAGGGCAACTGGCCGAGTTCCTCGCCAACAAGGAATCGAAGAGCTACGCTCCGGCATTCACCGCACTTCTCGGCCCCATAGACGACGTATGCACTAGAGTGGTACAGAAGCAGCTGGAGCCTCTCCTGCCACGATCCGTTGAGGATCAGAAGCGGTGGTTCGCTCCGAAGCTTCCTCCCGACCTTGATCACGGAGAACGGAAGCGGATTGAACAGCTTGGATACAACCTCAAACGGACCATAGTTTTCGGGAATGGCCTCTCACCGACGGGGTTGCTTCGGAACTGCCTCCAGTTTGCCCTGGAAGATACGTCTGAAGTCGGAGGCGTCTTCTCGGCGGTAAGAAAGGCGTTCGACTTCAACGGCGCCGACCACATGCTCCAGGCAGTCAGCCGGGTCAACGACTTCCGGAATCACTACGTAGCCCATCAGGAGAACAAGATTTCGGACTACGACATGGCCCTGGCGGAACTGGAGCACTGGGTGAACGTGCTGGTGATGTTGAGTAAGGCGTTGCGGGCGTGACGAGGCCAAGCCGGACTCATTCCTCGGTCTTCCCCGTCCAGTCGTTCACAATTCGTTCCCAGTTAATCGGTCGGGATTCTTCTCCTGTCCAGACTTTCCAGTAGGCAGGGTCTGCAGATCTCGGCCTTTGCTCGAACGGGAGTTCACGCATTTCTACAAGTGTAGGGAGAGGAAGTGCCCATCCCAAAAGGATGGCTTGCCTAGCCGGAAGGCTAGGTAGCTCCTTCAGAAGTCCTCCGAGATTATCCGGCACCAACCTTCCAACTAGATCCTGGTCTCGGTCATTGACGATTCGGTGAAGCAAGAAGGTGTTGCACTGTGCCAATACTGTTGGTGAGAGCTCCGATGGTCTCTGAGATGACAACACCAGCCCCAGTCCGAACTTTCGTCCCTCTCTCGATATCCGTTCGAAAGTGTTTCGGCAGACCTGACTGAGATTCGGACCATCGCTTTCATCGTTCGAACCCTTGCGAATGAATGTGTGGGCCTCCTCAAGGACCAGGACGGTTGGCAGTTCCGCATTCTCGACCCGGCGGTACCGTTGCACTGCTTCGAATACTACCCGAGCCAATACAGAGACAACCAGATGGAGAACGTCGGACGGTACCAACGACAGATCGATAATAGTTATCTCACCATTCTGGGCCTGGTTCGTACCGACGTACTTGCTTAGCCAATCCACCATCGACGGCCCCCCGTTAGCAGGATTGACTACAGGGCCAAGGCGCCCATCGGCCAACATCATTCGTACTCTCATCGTAAGCGTCGATAGGTATTGCGCCGTTTGGGCGCCCGGTGCATCAGCTGCGACTTGATCTATATGATCAGGGAGTTCCGACACGTCGAAGGGTAGAGGCGCATCTTCCGACACCGATGGCGATTCTGACGCCGCCGCTGTCGTTGACAGGCAATCATCGATCTTCGCAACCAACGACCGCAGTTCGACTTCCGAGAAGGAGTTATAGAACCACCTGCCAGGCACTTTCCTGGCCTCTTCGAGAACCGCTACCTCCTGAGCCAGAGCTGAAATCGATGAAGAGAGTTCTCCTTCGGTCTGCCTTGCATGGAACTCGAGGTCGTCTTTCATTCTCGCCAGCTGCTGTCCCAGCTCACTTCTTCCCTGGAACTCCTGGAACGATGTCGTTCCGCCAGAGATTCGTCCTTCAATCGATATTCGGTAGGACTTCAGAATTCTGGTAGCCTGGCGCTCGGGTGGGTCTCGGAGGCGCTCCTGGGATCTCAGGTCTCTGAGGGCTTGGAGAAGAAGAGGTCGCTGCGTGGCTCCGGAGGCCCTCGAAAACGCCGACCATTCCTCGCTGTTCCACATCCATCCAGCAAGGGTCAGCGGTTCCCCGACTGCTCGCGCACCGGATGGAACTTGGTAAACCCGAACATCGGAGGAGTCGGCGAAGGCGGATGCGTACTCTCCATTGGGATCAAGGATCACGAACCTCGCATTAGCTCTTTCGCTATTTCCGGAATGTCTCTTGGCTGACTCCAGTGACCATCTTATGAGTCCGGCAACCGAACATGACTTCCCACTACCCGTGTTTCCAAGGACTGCAAGATGCCGACCGAAGATCTTGTCAGGATCCACTGTGACGTTGACCTCACCGGCTGCCGGAGAGGTTCCGACCCAAACACGCTTATCTTCGTCGGCGGACGCCTGGACGATGCCTTTGAGCTGTTCCTGTGTCGGCAGCTGCACGGAATCCCCGACAGACGGAAAAGACACTACACCCCTCTCCAGACGATACTCCACGCTTTCACTGGTCGGTGACGGCTGACGAGCTAGAGTTCCTACCGGGGTCAGGGATAGTTTGCGTGTGGGATACGGTAAATCCACGAGTCCGTAGTCTTTTAGACCGGTGCGTTTCGGAAACTGTGAACGTTCGATTCCTATCCAGACCACCAATCCCACGAGGGCGCCGCTTTCGTTAGGCACCAACACATAAGAGTTAATCCTCGGAAAACCAGTGGGATGACCGGTGTTCAGGGCAGTAGCCTGCGGCGCATCAGTGTTCAAGAGCACTCCGATGGAAGCAGGAGAAACAGATTCTATAGTTCCAATGCTCAGAGCAGCTACTTGCTCAATCGGTTGATAGCTCATCCGACTCTTGCTCCTTTTCCGGTGGTTCTCGGAATGCTTCTCCCCGTCGCTCCTTTAGCTTTGTCTGGCGCATTGAAATGGGATCGATCGCGGGTTTTGGCAGGTAGTACCGGACAAGGTTATGGAGATCGCCAAAGTGCTCGCCTACGAGAAGGGATATTTGCGATTCCCGTCCTGCCTCCTCAAGAAACTGGAGAAGTCTGGTTCGGGAAGCATTCGACTGCGTATCGGCTCCGGTGCCGTCAGCCTGATCCCACGAAATCACCACAAGATGAGTTGATGGAATCGTCAACATGTCCATTATTACTCGGTTTATGTGGCTGTCCCCGAAGCCGTAGCCGTATGTCACCAAGGCGGAATTCGGCCGGCAGACTGCAGCGGAAAAATCTCGGAAGAGTTCCGAATAAGGGTAGTTTAGGGTTTCCATATCCTTAGCCGGATTTGGATACACGATCAATGAGTCGGCAGCATTCCCACTGGTCGAACCTTGACGGCTGGGGCCGCCAAAAGGCACGCCCCTTTTTCTTATCTGGCCTTCGCTCCAAGACCAGTCAAGGGAACCATGCAGCTTGGCGAAGTGCAACACCCCCTCGAGGAACCGAGGCTCACCCCGAATTCCAGGAGGATTGTAGTGCATATCAACCTCCAGCCTCGTTGTTCGAAACACTGGTTCTAGAGAGCCGACAAATCTATCGATTGCCCTCAGCCCTGCCAAATCGCAACCGTACTCGATGAATCTATCGTAATTTGTGGTGAACAGACTGAGGCGTTCCCGGGTGGCAGCTCGGCTTGCGAAGCTTATGAGGAATGAGATGAGTAAGTGCTCAGATCGCTCCCTTGCGGTGGCTTGGGCATGGCGGAAATCCGACTCAACCCTAAGAACTCTGTCTTCAAGATCAGATAGAACCGATGATATGGCTTCGTCTACTTCAGTCGCTCTCTTGTCCCCAAGGACTTTGAGCCCTTCCGACAGGTACATTGCTGCACGAATCTCATCTTCGACGTTCGGTGCACCCCGGGCTGAGTTCTTTGCCAATCTGTTCGCTGCGTTTCGGATCTGAGACTGAAGATCTGTTGGCCATGAAACTCCAGCCATGTCAGCAGGCTCAACGCCGGCAGGAACAACAACGGAACTCGAGAAACCACTGCCAAGAAGGAGGGAGAAGTGTTCGCTCTGAAAGACCGACGTAAGCCATGGCTCTATGCTTTTCCGGAGTGCCGTTGGCTCTGACAACTCAGCTTCGTCAACACCCCACTTCGACTTCGGGCCTGTCCGGAATACATGCGGCTCGTATCCATTCATAACCTCTATCATATTGCGTGTTTTCGATATTCGAAAGGAACTATTGGAGACTATGCCTTCTCCAAGAGGAGTGTTTTACGGCCAACCTTCCGCAACACTGTCGATTTCGGTCCGAATCACACTTGCCTCCCGCCCCAGGGGACGACGGGGCCACCTGAACTCCGCTGCGGTTTCCATTGCACGTGAACAAGCCACAGTTTCGACCAAAGTCCAACTGATTGATCCACAATGTTGTGGCCAAAACGACAAAAGGAGGACTTCTGGTCTTCAAGGTCAGCTTGAATCCGGTACTGATTTAGTTAGAGGCGCCTCCGAACCCAAGTTGATGATCTTGCAAATCAACAGCAAGATAGGAATGAAGACCATGATACCCTCTACTGCTACCAGAGTCGCTTGGTGAAATAGGTGCCGGTCCACTGGCAAGCCTTTCAACCAAAGGTCAACGAATGCGGCGCCAGCAATCTGCAACCCAACCCAGAGAATGTGCAGCTTGAGCAGCAAGTAGAGAAACCGCCCAACACCGTCAATCGCCGCCGCCCTGTCCGCGGCACGCTGAACCTGCATCTTTCGCGCCGCCGCTTCCTCCATGCTGATCTCACCACGACTCTCCGCAGCATCAATCGCCATCATCCGCTCCGGCAGTCCGTTCAGGAATTGCCGGGAAGCCTCCGATGTCCGATCAAGAACGTTCTTCCGTATCCATTTCCGCACGGGGATGATTCCGACAACGAACATGACCGACAGACCGGCAGAAAACCAGGTTGGCACCGCCGACACTACGTCCCAAAGCTCCGTCCGAAGGAACATCTCCCGTCCCAGGGCTATCGCCGGCACGAAGCTGAAGAGAGCCACGATCAGGATTGGATGCAGGTGCCATAGGGTACCGGGCCTGCGGCGGGCAATACCATAGATCACCAGGACGGAGAGGATGTAGATCCCTGTAAGCATTAGTGTGTAGATCATGTCGGAACGGTAACGCTCTCTTGTGCCAAATCCCGTCACAGCAGAGATGGAAACGATCCGCCGGTGTGACAGGAATCGGCACAGACCGCACCTATCCTCTCGCCACGGAGGATCACCGTGGCATACACAAACCCGCTATTGACCGAACCAGTCACCGAACAACTGCTCAGGAACCATCACTGTTGGGAAAACGTCGACCGGGTATCTGGGGACCCGGAGACCACAAAATTCAAGAGGACCGCTCGACTTTTGCAGGCGTTGTGGAGGGAATCCAAGGGACTTCCGATCGGCAGCCAGCCCATGAAGCCGACCAAGGACCGTCCGGGGCGCCCCCTCGGTAGCCGAATCGATCTTCAGGCTGCACGCGAAAGCGGTGCAAACTTCCTGACCGACAACGTCCGCTACGCCGCCGAACATCGGCTTGCGCATCCGCAGCCTCACCAGACCCTCGATGTCGATCGACTCTACTGTGACCTCCTCTCCTCAATGCCCATGTGCTTCAACCTCTTCGGGGAGCTCTGGGCCGACCTCGCTCTTGCAGACAAGGCGGTTCATACCTGGTGTAAGCGCCCGCAGAAAAACATAAGGATCTGAGAGAAATGACCGAATTATCGTAGGGAAGACTGGAAGGAAAGGATAAGGGAAACCGGGCTTAGTTAG
>MDTD01105067.1_pt1 | contig 94628 bp, 82 predicted proteins | sample 811221 | NCBI WGS metagenome assembly MDTD01 (sample SAMN05326646, study PRJNA326480) | marine metagenome | isolation source: seawater | place: Pacific Ocean: South West | collected 2011
ATAATGCCGTTCTTTCTTGAGATGAGGATAAAAAGTCAAATGAATCCGGAGACATTTCCGTATCATCTTTAAAACATTGTATCAGCAACGCATCAATCTGTGGTTGATACATATAAAACGACGAATCGCGTGATAATTGAAACTGGTATTGCGACATCACATGATCATTATTCGCATCAAAATCAGCGCGAATTTGATTCTGTAAATTCAGAAGAATATCATCAATGGTACCTCCCTCAATGCCTGGAGAATGCTGGGTTCCTGAATAACGATTGCTTAAGGTTTGTTGTATTTGTTCTCGGTCCGGAGTGAATGCATCCCCCAAAACACGATTCGCAATACCCGTTAACTCACCCATGACTGACGTTGAAATGTCATGACCCGCCGTGCCCGGTGCAAACGATAAAATCAATGGCTCCATGACCAAACGAAAGGCATCCGCCGTCATATCTCCAAAAAATTCCGCAATGGGGTTATTGTCTTGACTGGCATTTCCCATGAACGTATCAAACATAATATCAAGCGTATCGGTGGTCAGGGTTCGGATAATCTCATCATCACTGGCTCCCTGTTCAAATTGAAATCGACCATCAAACACACTGCCATCACTAATATCCGGAATAAACAACTCAATAAAATCATCAGGAAACAACGTCCCAAACACTTCAGATAGAGCCCCACCAACCACACCAATAAACCCATCCGCCACATCCGACAAAAACCCTGAGGTTTGAATGCCCAATGCCTCAGTATTCAGTACATTCGTGCGCTGATCAGTATAGGTAAACACATCTTCAACATGATATTTTTGTTGGTATTCATCAAGGGGCAGTATGTTGCCATCAGTCTCTAACGATGGATCCAACACTACCGTTTCACCATCCAAATCAATGGTCAAATACACATGCCCCACCCGTTGACCATCCACCTGAACATACGCCGCGTGAGAGGTTGGCTGTTGATGGCCACCGCCACTGGCCTGAAATGCAGCCAGCAATAAACTGTGTTCCAAATTAACCAAGTCTTCACAATCACCGGACAATGTCTGTGCCGTGTCATCCACGCTCGCCCAATCGTCCCCAGACGGATCATCTGAGCGATACGTTGTTTGTTGATTCATGAATGCATGAACCCCCCGGATAATATCTTCGGATCGAGTCGGAACCCCGTTGGGAAATACCGACTCATGCAATAACTGCTGAACATGCGTCGAATCTGGATTAATATATAAATGAGCGTTCGCATAATCCACAACGGAACGCGGAATGACATCGGTTGCCACCCCCTCAGCACCCGCCCCCGTAGTTATTGGCGTTGTGCCCGAGTCCCCCGTTTGCAAATTGGATCTGAAAAAATTACCAACTTGAGTGCCCAATTCACCCATTTCAGCCGATTCATCCATTCTTTGATGCAACGAATCCTCCAATTGTAGACCACGCCATGACTCTGCCAAACTTAATATTTGGGATGCCATGGTTAAAAAGATGCCGATAAATTGGGTCATTGGGGTTGGGGTCAACATCATTAACGCACCAATAATGCTGGTCCATGTGGAGGTCATATCAAGGGCCCTTAATACGGGATCCCCCATTTTAACAATATTGAGTCGCATTTTATGAAGGTCATTGATTCGAGACACCATTTGTATGGTATCGGATTGAATGGACGAGAGCTGCCGCTCAGCAATGCCCATATGCGATTCCATTAAACTGGATTGCATGTCTCCGTAATGAGACGATGACGTGGCATCCTTGGAGAGCTTCGAGGCAATGCGCTCAAAAAATTGGGTTTGTGCGGATACCAAACTCATATACACCCGTCGAACAGCATTCATGAGCATGAAGTTTTTACGCGCCAAATTCACCATATCCGCATCCAAAACTTGAAAGCCACTGCCAGTTTCTCCTTTGGCCGATGCCGATGATGTTAAATGGAGGGCATCCGGGTTTTGTCGAGCCCGTAAATCTTGATACAAAAGCTCCCCATGCTGAGACCCTTGCAATCCACGAGAAAATAAATCATCAATGGCCTGACGCGCCGGCTGACCTGGAGCCAATTTTTTGGCATCAAGAATGGCACCTGAAGAGTCAATCACCCCATATTGTCTTAAGATTGATAAAATATCGGCACTACGAACCGGTTGGTTGGAACTGGATGCTGGTGGCAAACAAACATATTGTGCGCCAAAATCATTTGAAATGTAGTTTTGTTCAACCATATAATTGTATAACTGTGTTTGTTGATCTGAGCTCAAATAATCAAAATTATCGGCCATGGATGCCGTCGTAATTTCCGTATCGTCATTTAATAAACGAATTAATGTTTGATCAATTTCTGCTTGAAATGAAAATAACTCCGTTAAGCTCGGCGATATGGAGTACGTGTACTGCGTCGACCCAGCGGGGTTATTGACATAATAGTTGCCATCCAAATCCTGACCAATATAATTGGAAGAAATTAAAAATTGATGAAACCCATCACGTTCATTTTCGGGCAAAAAAGTATATTGGGTAGGATCCATTGGCGTATCTTGATTAAACGCCTCCATTAGAAATGCATCAATTAAATCTCGATACTGAAAAAAATCAGAGGTTGGTGAAATTTGAAAATTATAATACTCATACAACTCATACTTTTGAAGTGATTCCTCACTCACCATATTTGAACCAAAGGTATTATGCGCAGCACTTGGATCCGCATTGCGCAATGCATCAAAAAAGCCATCCTCAAACATGGCGTTCATGGCATGTGTTGAGTCTGATTCCCGCTCCATTAAATCCATCACCGCAAATAAATAACGAGACGTATCAAATGCTCCCATACCCGCATGAACAATCTGCATGCCATTACCGGACGATGTCGAAGTCGATGGAATCATTCTTTGATGATTCACTAACAATTCGCGAATGGAAGTTAAGAAATAATCTTTCTCATCCACAGTTAATTGCACCCAATGGTCTTTAAATTGTGCGAATTGCTCATGCAAGAGCCCATTCATTCTCTTGGCTTCTGGTGTTGATGACGACATTAAGGGCAACGCATCGGACAAATCAATCATTGACGTTGTTGTTAAATCAACACCAGGTTTTAATAACCCATACTCATCAATCACACCATGGGCGTAAAGGGCGCTCCAAATCTGCATGGACGTCAGGCCATGGTATTGATCCGGCTGATCAATAAAAAAGTGGCTAAACATACTGGGCATGATATTGGGACCAAAGTTTGGAACGTCAATCATGGCACGTTGCATGCTTTGTCGGTTATCTCGAAGCATTCGGTAATAATCTTGAGATAGCTCGGCCTTCAAATTTTCTTTTTCAATGGTGTATTCCTTGGCCGAAAAAGCATCACTCAATTGGGTTCTAAAATCAGAATATTCAAAATCAATTTGAGAAAGAGCCGTTTGATATCGTGATTCATTGGTTTTTTGCACCGATTGATTAAATACATCCGTTAAATTATTCAACGATTCACTAATCCCGCCCGCATAGGAATTAAACACTTGCATAATTTTTTGACGCTGCTTGGAAGACGAAGATGCCGTCGAGTTTTCTTCCCCCAATTTGGCAGAAATACTCGAGACCATATCAGAAATACTAAACGCAATGGTCATAAAGGCCGAAATCGTGTTTTGCAAAGAATAAAACATGGACATCTTTTGCTGCAATTTTTGATGATCAATTCGGATAAACAACGAATTTTCCCCGCCCTCAACATACCCATTATTTACCACAAATTCAGACAATGAAAATAGTTGCCGCCCATTCACCTCAGGTGCGGCATAAATGGGAGTGGTGGATGCAGTAAGCCCATGAAATAATTCTTCAGATAATTGTTCAAATCGAAGCAGCGCCGATTCAAAGGGATCGGAAGAGCCAACCGATGCAACATCCGCATACACATACGCCCGCTCTCCCAAAAAAGCCAACAATTCATCGGCCATTGGAATAACATTCCCATTAACTGTATAAAAAGAGCGCAAAGCCTCAATTTTCGTTGCATCGTTAAGCGCATTTAGATCAATTAAGCCAGACGATGAAATAAACCCAAGTTCAATCAGTTTTTGAAAAATATCTTGATTGGTCCCCGTAAAATAAGCACTCCCAAAATTATTCGCTACCACATGGTTACCAAAAGACTCAACAACCAATGGGGGATCCGCCGTGGTTAACTCAGAGAACACCGCTGAATATTGGTCATCGGTAAGAAAAGAAAAGGTCTCCCTTGTTATGAACCCATCCGAATTAAAATAATCCCATAGAATTTCATTAATATCAAAAACATCAGATGTTGTGAGTCCAAAATCACCCGTTGGCTGGTACGCATGCACGTACTGAAACGCTGACAACTCACTCATTAAAACAACATTGGTGCCATTCATTTGCCCGGATTCAAGCAACCGAACCATTTCAAGGCCAATGACTTTTTTGATCAGGGAATCATACCCATCAATGGTATAGTCCGCATCATTGGTTGATGTGACCGATTGAAATGAACTATCTTGACCAAACACCGCCTTGTATTGCAATTCCAGTTCATCTTCCATGCTTGATGAGGTGGAAAAATTTCGCAACGCTTGGGCCTCCACATTTAACGTGGTCTGCATATGATCATATCGAAGCATTTCATCAAATGATTGAACCTCAATATACGCATCCAATGTGGGAAAATCACTCAACGATGTGGCGGGTGTTTTTTCACCCGTTAAATCAATCACAACGCTCGTATCGCCCAGTGTCACTTGAACCAAACTGTGGCCATAGGTTTGAAGCCCGGAGCCCACCAAGCCGGCCAATACTTGAACGGTTGGGGGATGTTCAGACGATTCAAACAACACCTGAAGGGCCGAATAAAACAAATGTGAAAACTCTTCACAGTCCCCTGTTTTTGAATCCAAAAACTGAGATACCGATGCCCATTGATCCCCGATATCTGGCTGATACTCAAATTCATCGGACAATAATTTCGTGTAAACGGCCATGATCATGTCCTCATCGGAAAGATGATCCCACCCATTGGGAAACACGGTGGCCAACCATTCATCCAGCGCCAATCGATCCTCTGGCGACAAATCCAAAATGGTATGTGCCGTTGCATAATTGACTGGGGCTGAATCCACCTGATCCACCCACTGATGACTCAATAAAATGCCAAATGAGCCATGTTGCGATTCATCATACTGAATGGGCCTGGCTTCCTGATAATTAAGGGTCACCACCTCATCCCCAACAATGACCTGGCAATAAATGGCATACTGGTTAAATGCATTCAGGGCATCAAACACAATCACCTGATCCATCATGGGGGATGGCAACGATTCATTCCATTGATATAAAATCAACCCTTCAAAATAGGTCATTGAATCACTGAACTGATCCGTCTCAAGCCCTCGAAACCATTGATGAAACGTGGTCAAATCGCCAGAAGTCAACGTGCCACTCGAGGGCAACACCCCTTGTTGTTTTAATAAGTCAACCAAGGCAATTAACGACGGATGATCCTTTTGAAGCCCACCACTGCCCAACAATTGCGTAAGGGTCTGCCATAACGACAAAAATGATTCGGATTGGCTAAACTCATCCAAGGTTAGAGGCGCATCCAAAGGAGCGTCATTTAACACCTGCATATCAATGGTGGCGTCAATGGTTGTCGGTTGAATCACCGTCTGAGTTACATGGTCATTTATTACTGCCATACTTTATTATCGTAACCAATCCATCAAATCTTGTAACTAAAATTATGCATCCCCTTTAAAAAATCCCCCCCTCTCCCCATCATACGGGTTTAATCGAATCTATTTATGCTGAGCTCTCTCATTAAAGCTCAAAAGGCACATCATTTGAAGATGCAGCAGGTGCTTGGGAACCTCTTTGTTGACGAGGATCATTTTCTAAAGGAAAACCAGTTGAACCACTCTGAGCATTTGCTGCATTTTCTGAAAGAAGACCAGCTGGATTACCAAAGATGGTAGGAGAGGGTCCATCTTGACCTCCTCTATCAACACCTTCCATATTCTCTGGTGCTTGAAGAGCCGCTGGAGATCGAACCAATCCAGATGATGCATCAGATGCTTGGAGACCTCCTTGTTGACGAGGATCATTTTCTGAAAGAAGACCAGCTGGATTACCAAAGATGGTAGGAGAGGGTCCATCTTGACCTCCTGCATCAACACCTCCCATATTCTCTTGTGGTTGAAGAGCCGCTGGAGATCGAACCAATCCAGATGATGCATCAGATGCTTGGAGACCTCCTTGTTGACGAGGATCACTCTGAGCATTTGCTGCACCTGCTTCAAGGTCAGCTGACCTTGAAGCAGTTGGATTACCAAGGATGGTGGTTCCATCTTGACCTCCTGCATCAACACCTCCCATATTCTCTTGTGGTTGAAGAGCCGATGGAGATCGAACCGATCCAAAAGCACATCTTAAAGCGGCCACACTCACAGCCGCTGACAAAAACACATAAAAAGCAACGACTTCCTGTTTTTTCCCCCAGTCATTATCTGTATTTTGCAAAAGAACCAACCCAACCATGGACACGATCTGTGTTCCCATGGCTATTACAACGGGAGAAATTTGCTCACAATTTCCTCTAGACGACACGATATGTGATCCCATGGCTATTGCAACGCGAGAAATTTGCTCACATTTTCCTCTATTTGCTGCACCTGCTTCAAGGTCAGCTGGATTAGCAAGGGGGGTAGCAGGGGTTCCATTTTGGGCGGCTGGGGATTCTGGGACGGCTAATGCTCTTGATAAATAACCTTCTAATTTTTTTAACGCCTTAATCGCCGCTTGAGAATCAACCGATCCGTAAAATGGACAATTTGATCCCAACTTTTGGATACTAATATTTAAAACAATATAACCCAAAGCAGCGAGAAGAACACTTTCGCTATCATTTTCCTTTAACGTTGAAACCGCCCACGCAAAAACTAACGACAAAAGCTCTGGCCCCATGGCATAAACACTACTCAACAGTTTGTCACAGCGTCCGGGGTTATCTATGAATGTCTTGTCATCAAAATCTTTCTTTAGATTTCTTAGGGTTTGTGTAATTTGATCTTTAATATCACGCCTATTTAGTATTGTAGGGTCATTTACAGTAGCTTGCCCATCATCAATTTTCCAAGACAAGCGCTCAAAGGTCTTTTCTAATTGGGCAATATTGGGTTTACCGAGCAGGTTCCCATTGTGGTTTTTTTTCAAAAACGGAGAACACTGTTTTAAAAGGTGAGCCATTAATGGCAGCCCACCAATGATCGCAATGTTTTTGGTTGAAGGATCCAACGGACCTTCAATATGTCCATCCTCATCGGGAGCCTCAATAAAACTCATTAGGACGGTTAAAGGATCCAACGAACCTTCAATATGTCCACCCTCATTGCGAGCATCAAAATAACGCATTAGGCCAAAAGCTACGGTTAATACTAAATGACACGCAAGTGACCGCCCTTGATGTGTTTGGTCCTTCCCAAAATCTGTAACCTGTCTAACCAAACTATGAAGTCCACTCAGGCCACCGTGAAAATTCTTTACAAAATTTTCAATGTGTGATTCCAGACGATTTTTAGAGTTCCGACTCAAGTAACCATTGTGAAAAACACCAGCAGCACCTAACAAACTCAGCATACTCGCGAGATAAATGTCGGGGAAAGTGTTTTCTTCATTATTTGGGTCAAACACATGCACACCATCAGTTGAACTCGTTCCTATAACTGGTGAGGTTTTATTAAATTCAAATCCACAACCCAATTCGCGCCCATCCAAACTGGTGCCATAAGGCCCCTCGGCCTCAGCACTCACGCCCGATCCATTGATCAATAAATGACACAAGCACCAGGCACATTCTTCTGCTTTTTCTTCGGTTACAAGACCACTCGATTGAACCCACTGAGACGTATTCCAATTCCAGGGGTTTAACTCCGGTGAATTGCCAACCTCTTCACAAACAGAAGCATTCACTGTAGGGGTCCACCCCGAACCTGGACCAAACGCACCTTTAACCCAAAAATCATCCGGCACCCCTTGGTATGTTTCCATTGCACGAAGAACGACCTCAGGCGCATTGGGTAACCCGCCAAAAGTACAAATGTTGGATTCCGCAGAAAATCGAACCCGCCCATCTCGTGTAAATTTTTCATTACAATCAACCGCTTGATCCCCTGTAGCAGCCGCTTGACCAAAGATTGCACCAATAAAAAATAATAAACGAGGCAACCCGTTCAGATGATTTCCGCTTGGATCGGGACGTTGGGCAGTTCTAGCAGCAGGAACATTTGAAAGCGGTAAAGCGTCAGGCATTTCCTTTGAATGTTCAACCGGCATCTCTTGAGGTCTCTGAACGTGATCAACATTATGAACCCTGGGGCTATCTACCGAGGCCGGACCGGTAGGATCAAGTGGATTCGGTGAAGGGGAACCAGGGCCACTTGCTTGTGAAACATGACCACCCTGGGAAGGGTAACCAGAGCCACTTGCTTTTAAACCAGGAACTTGACTTACCATAATATTCTCCTCACATTTTTATTATTTATACTATTCTATCGAATCAAACCAATAAAAACTTGCACATTATTTGAATCAATTTTCAAATGATCCCATTGTCATGTACAATATGGCCATGGATCAAGCCGCCATTGAACAACTATTAACCCGTGCATTCACGCCCACATACCTTCAGGTCACCGATGAATCCGATCAACATCGCCACCATCGTGGCACCTCGCACACTGAAAACACCCACTTCCATGTGATTGTGGTATCCGATGCATTTACTGGGCAATCGCTCATTCACCGGCACAGGCGCATTCATACCGCCTTAAGTGAGGGCTTTAAGAACCAACTGCATGCCCTCAAAATCACGGCCAAAACCCCCATTGAGTGGGGCCGTTCATGAAACTTTACCTGGCGCTTCACCCTCCACTCTCATCTCAGGCACTGCAACACCACATTCTGGCCCATCATTTAAACACCCATCCAGACGCCATCCACATTGATCGCTCAAAAAAACCCGTCTGCACATCGCATTCGGTTGAATTTTCAGTCAGTCACACCCGTCATGCCTTTGCCATGGCGATTCATTATGAATCGGTGGGCATTGATATGGAAGCCTTCGACCGATCCATCCCGTGGGCCATATTTAATCGGCACCGCACACCAGCCATTGACGCATTCAATGCCCCATGGCCACCCGCCAACCTGTCCACAAATCACCAAAAGGTCTGGCATTGGACCCGCTGGGAAGCCCATTGCAAACTTACTGGAACGGGCCTTCTTTTTCCAATTCTTCCGCAGAATTCTTCGCACGTGCAATCTTTTTTCTGGCAAGATCTGTGCTTGTCGGTGGCATCCCAGGGGCCTGTTGACGCGCCCGAATGTCTTCGTTTAACGGTGGGCCAAAATGTTGATTCAGGGTCTGATAAACCGCTGAAATGGTCAGTGGATACCGACGCGATATCGCCACTTCATTAACCAATCGCAACGATACCCGACGCGGTTTCAACCAATGCACCAAATCCAACGAGCCCCTCGATTGAATGGTCCATACGTGAATGGGACGCTCATGTTTTAACGCCATAATCACAGCATACGGCAATGGGTGCATATCTCGGTATTCAACAAAGACCGGTTGCCAAAAACTAAAGGATTGATCCAAATAATCATCCAACCGCGACTCAACCGATTTAAAATTATCCGGCGTTAACCCATGTTCTTCAGGAAAAAATCCCAATAAAAACAACATCGGACGAAACATTTTGGATGAAAAAAAAGCATCGTTTGAAATGATCAAATGGTCGTAGGGCAAATGAGCAAATAGCACCCAGTAAGCCATGTGAAAGTTATTGCATACATGGATGCCTGAATAATCACGAAGGGATCCATCCGTTGGCAAATGCACCGATAAACGAATGCCCCGAACCCAAAACGACACGCGAAGGGTCCACTTCATCCCCATCACAAAAAAACGATGCCACCCAAACAATGCATAAAACAAACGTCCAACCACCAAGAAAAAAGCGCCCATCAATAAAAAAGGCAAGCGTTGCAAAATCATTATCTGATGCAGTACCGATCGAATCAATCGCAGCACCGCCATTAAAGCGTTGTAATAAATTACCTGATAAGCCATACAATCAACCCAATCCAACACAAAATGCTGGGAATCGCCCGTATCAATGCCACCCAGGTGGCCTGCTTTTCAACACGGACAAACCGCCGCATCACGTCCAACCGCTCAACATCAAAGGTCATGTGAAATACCTCCCGATTTTTTATCCTCATCAATGTAATCCCAAATGCGAGAACGACGCGCCGCATCGCTCATTGGTGGGGAATCTTCTTGGGAACCATCCTCCGGCAATGATGTTTCTTTTTTCACCGTGTCTTTGGACCGCGACACATCCTGGGTTTTTTTGCCTTGAATGTACAAAGAATCATCCACAAACTCACCACTCAAAGACACCCCATCATCCGTCGGTTTGGATGATTCTGGAACACGCCCAGTCATTTGACGCGATGCCTGACCATCCGTTGGTTGGGCCAATGACTCGGACACCCCCGATTCATCGATCGCCACCATGGGCGCATCTTCAACCACCGTTTGGTTGTATTCAGCCATTTGAGTCATTAACGCATCCACTTGGCGATCTTTTTCCAACGTTGGTTCAGACACTGGCGTTGACACAATCTCGTTCTTTTGAACTGGAAATTTTAGGGGAAATGGATGGGTAATCTCGATGGTTTCTTTGGGCGATCGAAACCGTTCATGAAACAATTCTTTTTGCACGATATTCTTTTGGCGATTAAAGTTCTTTAAGCGCCGATCAATGGCCAAGTGGGCATGAAGGGCCCGATGCAAGGTCTGATCCAAGCGATCTGACATGGCCTTGATTTTATCAAGCTCATCGCGCTCCATATACCCCAAGAGCTCGTTATACAACCGACGAAATTCCTGATAATACTTGGGGGAGACTTGATCAAGCAGATCATTAAACTCATTCATCCGTTGATTGGGATGGCTCTGATGCTTCAGGTCGCGGATGTTTTTCTTTAAACTCACGCAACTTTTCCTGAAGTCGTTGAGCTTCTTGCCGCTGTTGCAGGCTCATGTCCTTCATTAACTTTGAATACTCTTGATTGATCATTTGCATGGAATCTTGCAAATCCCTGGACCGTTCAAAAATATCACGCTCAAGTTTTGCCATTTGCTCTTCAATGATTTTCTCATAATCTTTGCGTTGTTGATCAAGTTTTCGATTAAAATACAACCGGATAAGATTGTAAATAATATACCCCACCAAAATGATGGGAACAATGTACGTTAATAAGTCATTCATACTTATAGTTTAACCCAAGCTGATTGCGACGAACAATCTTTCGAATATGCCCATAGGTAAAATTGGGGAGCTCTTGGTTCAAATGATCCAATACCATAGGGTTGGATATGCGAATGTATCGCTCCAATAATTGATGAATAATGGGCGATGGCATCGTATTCAATAAGTGCATTGTTTTTTGAACAGTACTGCTACTCAATAATTGATCCATGACTTGGTTCACACCAGCGAGGTAGGGATCTTTAACATCCAAAACATCAAAAAGGGCACAAAAAATTCGAAATGGGACCACCTGATTGGATCGTTGAATTTTTGATAACACATGGTGGGATTGAATCAAGTCATCCACCGACGCCTTAATTTCGTCTTGGGATAGGTCCAACTGAGCCAATATATCACGATATTGTTTGTAAGAAACGCGCTCATGCAATGCATACTCCAATAACTTAGATAAGGAATTAAAATAATGGGGTAGCGAATCCACATAAACCCCTTGAATCACCGATGATCCTACCCGTGATTTCATGACCAAATGGTCCAGTTGAAACACATCTTTTTCTTTGGCGATGTGAACAAAAAACTGAACCGATGAAAAACTTAATCCGCGCAACCAATGCGTCAAATCCTGTTCTGTAAACCCCAACATTAAATGCAATTCCAACATGACCTCTTCACTTAATACATCCGCTTCGGTTAAGTAACGCCATTGACTCATTGGAATTAGTCGTAAAAATGACATCACCATCTCCGGCAAATCCTTGGCCAAATACAAAAACTGATAGACCACGTGAATATCCGCAAGCAATGACTCATCAATGGGACGGTTTTCAACCACTTGCTCCATTAAATCAATCAGTTGAGTTCGTTGTTTGACAGATAACTCGCGCATGCATCCATTTTACTAAACTGACTCATTTAATTGTAGCCTTTTAACCCCCACTGGTTCGAGCCCCCACATGCTGAGCCATAACCTCTTGAACCCCACGGTAAAATGGCGCTTGACCTTGATGAACCATTTGGCGACACTCATTTAATTTTGTTCGCACCAATTGGTGATGCGGCGAATTGTAATAAACCACATCCCGTATTCGGGTATTTAACATCGTGTTAAATGTTTTTGAAAATGACGTACCAGGCTGCCTGTCCTCGTTTGTTGGCGCCAATAAGTGTTGAACATCTTGAGGGTCTAATTCGTGCGATGCAAACAAATCTCGAACCGTCGGTTCATGGGCAGGTTGTGTTCCATAAAGTTCCCCAGGTTTACGCACTTTAATATTATTTGGGTGTTTCTGAAATTCTTCCAAACGCCGATACATGGCCCCCAATTTTTCATCAATGGGAGATAACGAATCAGTCTCAGAAAATCGATGGATTCTGGCTTCCAAGGCTTGGCCAAAAGCATCGGTGAATGTCGCACGTTTGTCTGCAGAGCGCACAAAATCCTGAAACTCAGCACCATCCACCACCATATGATTTTGCATCTGACGAACAATGTTTGTTTTCAAATCGTGAATATCTTTGTCCGAATCAGGTGCACCATCCGATCCCGATGGCGATTCAACTCCCCCTGGCATGATTCCAGCCACGGTTTTATTAATTTTCGTAAACACATCATTTAAATCATCCATTGGATTTTTTCCATACTTCGCAACGGACCCCATGAGCTTGGGGATGTATTTCGTTAAAGTTTTATTAAAAATAAACCGATCTTTAAGGGACATCTTACGCTTCGCAACCGACCCCATCATCTTGGGCATTAATTTCATTAAATCGTCATTGGTGCGCTGTTTAGAAGAACCCGCTACAGCACTGAGTTCCCTCCCCACTCGTGTGGACGCCTCATCTTTTGGGGGGTCATCCCCCTTTAGCACCAAGCAATGCCCAATCAAACGATCCATGTCTGTTTTTTGATACAGTTCATGTAATTCAGTATTCGAAACCAACCCGTGATCAATGGCATAATTCATGGCCCTCACAAATTCAGTGGCCACCTGCTGATCATTCTCAGTGGCTGAACTTAAATATTGAGCGGCTGCATCAACATTAAAACGAATCCCTGAACCTTCGGAATGAAACCGAATTCCTGACCCCCCGGCATTGAAACGAATCCCTGAACTACCCGTCATTAAATCACGAGCTTGCGCATCCCAGGGGCGAATTAAACAGGCCATGGCCTGCAATGCTGGTTTTTGAGGGGTATCCTCTAACCGACTCAAGGAATCAAGAAGCCCCGAATTATCACCCCTGGGGAGTGCCGCCAACGCCACCCCTTTCATCCGTGGAGATTTATCAAACATCGCATTTAAGATTTGCGCCATTTGATCGGGATCATGTCGCATGGCATCAAATGCGTGACCAGCCATGCGATCCATGAATTCTTGAACCTCTGGATGCTTTGAATCATCCTCATGGATGCGAAGGTCTTTGGGCGATACCGCAAGCGCTGATGTGAGTAATTTCATGCCATAATCTTGCTTAGAGGTTAACTGAGTTGAAATAACCGACACGCCTGGCTCTTGAACATGCTCCCCCATTTTTGCCGCCGTAGTGAGCGCGGATTTCAATGTTTTAATGGCCGTTGAAATATCCGAGCCATCGTAAATTTCATTCGGAGAAAACGGCTTAAAGGGCAACAATAACTTATCATTGTAAATGGACAACGCCGCCATACTCATGGACATGGACTTCATTGCATCCTTATCAAGACAGCCTTCCTCCACCATTGTAGCCATACGTTCGGGCCCAATACTCGTCATTAAATTAATGGTATCCCGATGGCGATTCACCCCTTGCCCAATGAGCATCGTATTCACCGTCCCCATGGATGATGAATGATCGGCCAAATGCTGAACCACTTGACGCATAATCCGTTGGCGAGATCCCGCACCACGAATCTTTAATGGTTTTGGGCGCCTCGTTACCTTTCGAAGTGAAAATTCGCCAGCTTGAAGTGAAGATTTGCCAGCTTGAAGTGAAGATTTGCCAGCTTGATAAATGCCTTTACTTAGGATAAAAAATGGGGTCGCCGCAGCACCAACAATCCCCCGAGTAAGAAGTCCTGCATTAGAGCCATCCATATGACCACGCGTTAAAGTACTAATTCCGGATTCAGTAAGATATTGACCTTTGTCCATCATCAAATCAATATAATCCAACATTCCAGAACGAGATCCACCAGAATCAAAATTCCCATGTTGAATGTTTGTAAATAATTGATACAAGCCAGGGTCATTGGCAATTCGGTGCATCCCTGAAGCCACCATGCGATCTTCAGGGGTCATATCATCTTTGCCATGCTTGCTTTGCAACCCCTCCATCACCGCCAAAAAGTTGGTGGGGCTATCAATCATTAATTGGGCTAAAATTTCACCTTTGGCCGTGTCGGACAATTCTTCTTTATTTGCTAATTCAATCCCCTCATGAACCGCCTTTGTATACGACATTTTCGAAATATTGGAAGACTCCCGGGTCACCACAAATGACGGTATATTTTCCCCACTTCGGTATTGTTGAGAACGAATGTCTGACATGGCCTTGGTCACAGCTGACCCGTTTGAATGAATGCTCGCACGAGCCTGCAAACGATCGAAATCTTTGGGTGAATTCATCAATAGCTTCTCAAGCATCGGCCCATTATCCTCATTTCTTCGACCGATCATAAATGTTAACATGTGATCCATGGATCGATTCGATAATGGCAATTGGTCAACACTCATCGAACCCAATAACTTTGATACGGACGTATCAAACACCTTCGTATTGAGTCCATCTTTTTGAGCCGCTTGCTGAATTCCTCGAAGTCGTGCGAGCATCACCGAATTTTTTGCAGGTGTTTGATTAAATAGAAGCCTATCATCTTTCACTTCCTGAGTAAGTTGATTCAAGTACGCTTTTTTAAGATTCTCTGTTGGCAATGTGGCCAACGCTTCCCCCACATGGCGCATCATGGTTTGTTGTGCATGGTCAATATCGCTGGATTGAACAAAACCAGCACTGGGTGCATGAAGTTTCTCCATGGCAAGCGATGCAAAAGACTTGGCTTTTAGCGCTTGAGCCCTATCTTTTAAACCGTTCGCACCATCCGGATCAGACGCCCCCATGGTGGCCATCAACTGCTGTTGAGCGCCGACAGATGCATTTTTAAAGAGGTTATCAAAATGCATCTTATCACCAGAAATAGCTTTTTCAGCCATTTGTTTTTCAAACGCTTTAACCGACTCCGTTCGCAATTGTGGAAATTGGGCCTGCACTTGGTTAAATCGCGCAAATGTTTGGGTTAATTTTGACATATCTAGCTCACCACTCGAATAAATCATCGACGATTCATTACCAGGGGAATGTTGAGCCATCACTTGATCCAAAAATAGGGCCGCCTCCACTTCATTGCTAAACGGAGTATCTTTCGCCATAAACTGATTCACATCCATCTGGGTTTTTTCATTCACCATATTCACTTGGGACTTTAATGTCGTGAATCGATGACGTTTAACATCTCTAGACGACCTAACAATGCTATCGTTGCTTCGAAATAAATCAGCAATGGGAGTTGCCGTTGTCGAACCAGCCACTGTTTTAATATTGGTAGATTTACCCAGCAGCCCCAATGACAATCCAGACAATAACGCGTTCCCATACAAGAAAGCACTGGAATGCTTCGACTCTATAACCGAACGCATGCGAAGAACAAACACACCCGCCTCATCGATTTTTTGATTGATGATGGTTGCCTGTTCTTTAAATGATTGACCTTCCTGAACCCCCAACCCCTGTTTAAATGCATTGGCGGCATCCAATAATTGCGGTGATCCACCCGATGGCGCAATCACACTGGAAAGCACATCGGCTGTGGTAGATAGCGCATCCCCTCCATCAGGAGAAATAACACTCGATGTGGCTTGAACATTGGATTCAGTCAAGGCATACCCACGTGCACAAGCCAGTGTTTTTAATGATTGAAAATAATCAGCCTGATCTTCATGATCTTGTGCAAGCGTATTCAATACCTCCACCAAATGTGCAAGGTCTTGAACATCCTCTGAACTTGCTACCGTTGGATCAAACGAAGTCAATGAATGAACCATAAACTCTGCCATTTTTGTTTTAATATTTAGCAATTGCTGTTTCGATTCTTTTTCGTTCTGCTGCAGCACAACATATTTAGGGTCCGAGCTTAGACCTCGTCTAAGGCTTTGCCGCACTTTTCCTGTTGCACCCTTTAACTCACTGTCTTTATAAACTTTAACTTTTCTCGAATCTATTAAAACGTTATTCTCACGTATTTTTATTTCTTTTTCAAATTGCTTTATTTCCGCTTCAAATGAATCGGCATCTTTAATGATTTTTTTTGACGCCACCAATTCGTGGGCGTTATGCGATGTTAGCGAGGCCGCCGACAGCCCAAATTTTAGGCCATCAAAGCGTGTTTGATCATACTCATTAAAGCCCTCCTGAAATGCATCTCGCAACGCATTATTTTTCGATAAACTGGTCAATTGATCCTGAATATTTTGGGGCAAATGATCCAGGGTTAAACAAACATTCAAGCTATTGTCTTTAAACATGGCCCCAACCATGGCATCTTTAATGAGCGGCAAAAGATCTGATGGCTGATTTTCAGCCAGGGCTCCTGAAAACATGTTAGCTAACCGTGTGCTGCCCTCAGTACCCATGTTTTCAACCGTAAGCTCTGACAACAATTGAGACATCAACTCTGGATTTTGATTCCCTGCACGCCCAAGGCTTTCAAAGGCATTGGTTAACAGTGTCAATCTTTCACCCAGCGGACATGCCTCGATTTGATCATTCGTCAGCCCATAAGCATCTAACACCACATCAAGACCTGGGGATTTTCGAACATCGGCCAACACCGACCCCATGTACCCCACCGGATGGTGCGTCTTAATGGCGTCTTTCAATGCATCAATTTTGGCACACTGACCTGCATTCTTCACCGACAATGATTGAATGACCTGAACGGCCCCGTCATAACCCTCAGAAGTTTTTAAAAACTCAGTCAATTGATTCATTAACGAAGGATCATTTTCAACCAGTTGATTCAAGACCGTTGGATTGGAATCCGCCATGGCACTGAGCACATCAATACTCACCTTTCCTTCATCATTTTTCGTTTGTTCTAAAAAAGCACCAAGCTCTGAATCGGTCAATTGCCCCATGGTATCTCGTTGAACATGAGAAGGAAGCGATTCAAACAAATGCCGAAACCCAGACCCAGGCTCTAGCCCTGAAGGCGGAGCAACCACTCCGGGTGACGTGGCCGATGCTTGCCGAACACCCGGCCCATCAGCGACATCCAATGCCCCAGCCATTTCGGCCCCAACCCGTGTTGAGCCTGTTGTAGAAGTACTTGATTCAGCCCCTAGGTGGGAAAACAACGCCGCACCCAAGTCAGGGTTGTCTGAAATTTGACGCGCAAGCACGTCATTTAAAAAAGGTTTCCCCTTTTCTAAGTTCTCCAATTGTTGCTCTAAGGGCGCTAATTGTGCTGACAGCTGTTTTGAATAATCCCGCTTGGTCATAGCTCTTTTTACTGAATTTTTAACCCCTTCTAATCCTTCTAATTTTTCGTTTCGCTCGGCCATGATTCGATCTCTTGTCTCAGAAATTTGACGGCTCAAATTGCTTTGTTGCTGAACATCATCATCAGATATTTCCAATTGATGGTGAATGCCATCCGCCACGGCACTATTGTTATAAAACGCCGCCAATCGATCATTGGGAACGTATTGAATGGTGGTGGCCAGCTCAATGGCCGTTAATTCTTGGGGAATCCCACCCATTTCAGTGGCATCACCACTCATAATGGTGGCCAATGCCAACGCGGCTTTAAATTGCGATTTTTGTTCAGGGGTTAGTTTTGAATCAGAACTCTCAATGGTGGCGATTTGATCACGAAATGACGCACCCTTTTCACCCCCCAATTGCTTAATGGCTCCGTTCAATTGAGACAACCCCATATGGCCATCGGCCACCAACTGAACCAACTGATCCCCAATCGCATCCAAACATTTTTCTGATAATTCAACGGTACTTGCGCCAAGCGAAGGTTCGCTTGGCGCAAGAACACGGGCGGAGCTCGCACCAACACGTGTCATTAATTGCGAAGCCATATTGGCTTGATCGGCTTTCGATAATGACGACCATTGATCATTAATCAACTGAAACATTTGGCCTTCTCGAACATTCTCTCCTGTGGCGTCAGTAAAAAAATCTGGGCTGGTTTTAGCAAGTGCCGCCATCGAGCGCATTAAGGGTTTATGAGTCCCACGCATTTGATTCACTCTCTTCGAAACATTTTCACCAAACTTCTCAGGCGTTGCATTATAAGCGTTTAATTCATTATTAATGCTTTGGCCAATATCTTTAGCCAAACCACCCAACTGATTGGGTAATTTACCAAAAGTACCATAGGCATCTTTATCTTCTTCAAGCAGCCCAGCATCCGCATTACTTAATACGGTTGCAATGGCAATTTTAGCATCCAACTCCGTGGGACGATCCATGGCCTGAAATGTTTCAATCCCATCAATGGCTTCCGTGAGTGTGCGAATATTATGGCGAATGGCTTGATCCATTTCGGCATCACCGGATGGAATTTTAGAGTTCAATTCATTGCGCTCAGAACGACACAAGGTTTTTAAATCTTGGACCGCAACATTTAAATCATCCATGGTGGCATGCTGAGGATGACTCAATACCCCCAACACCCCATCTCGACATGCCGCCAACTCCATTTGATCTGAAATCCCAAACATCGCCATGCCAGCGGTCTGTTTTAGGCCCTCCAAAGGCAGTTTTATGCCCTCTTTAGCCAAAACCCCAACATCGGGCATAAAACTCGGATTTTGGCTAACAAAGTACCCAAACGCTTCCCCATGAGATGGTAAACTACCTTCTGGTGATTGAACTACTTCTTTAGAAGGTTCACGCGTTCCAGCGTCTTCCAATAACAACCGAAACAAACGGTGCGCTTCTGGTCGCTCTGCTGCCATTTGCTGTTGAATATCCATGGGATCCCCCGCCGCTTCTTGAATGTTATCAAACACAGAAAACACCGCTTTTTCAGGAACCCCCGCATCCAACATCATCATCATGGCGGCTTTAAAATTATCATCATCCATGTTACTAGATGCCACATCATCTGAAATTTTCGCACCCATCTGCTCAACCGCGCTTCTTAATATTTCAGATCGCTGTGATTGTTTCCCAGACTCAATCCCAAGCGTGCCCGCCAATATATCGGTTTGAGCATCCAACTTGGTTTGTTCCAAATCAGTGATCAATGATTGGGCCATTTGAGTCAATGTTTGCCCAGTCTTTGGCGCTTTGGCCGCTTTGCCAAGCGACGTCACCGCTTGAGGTGCACTTAATTGAACTCGCGCCGTCGCAACACCTTCTTCAGCTGAACGCTGAACGTCACTGGCAGCAATAACCTTTGCTTGAGCTTCATCGCGCTTTGTTTCGGCAGTGCCCAGCGCAATTTGCGCTCTTTTTAATTCATCTTGCGCTGTTCCTATCTGAGCCTCCAAATTGGCCTGATCAGCCATCAACCCCGCAAGTTCAGGGGATGTCTCATGTGATTCGGGTTCGACCAACGCATCATCCTTACGACGCAACTGATCCAATGTTGTTTGTAAAACAGTAGCCTTGTCACGATTTGTTTGGAGTTGAACCCCTAGATTATCACGTTCCGTCGTTAACCCATCCGTTTGATCTTTGAGTTTACCTAACGCTTCTTCAAGTTGTTTAATATCAGCCTTTAGCTCCGTCTTTTCTTTCAATTGAGTATCAACAGCTGCTTTTTGATCGTTAATTCCAGACAGGACGCTTCTTTGAGAACTTAATGTCGCATTGGTGTCAGCCAACTCACGAGTGGTTATCGCCAACAAACTGTCATTTTGGTCCAACAATGCCTGATTCGCATCTCGGATTACTGTTAAATCTCTTTGACTTTTTTGGTGGTCAAGAAAATTGCTCACAGAGTTCGTTAATTCAAGCAGTGCTTTGTGATATTTGCTATCCAGATTGGCCATGGTGGCATCATATTTTTCTTGGTTGTCAGATAACTGCTGACTCTCCTCTTCAGTGAGTGGAACAAGACCATTTAATTCAGACTGATTTTTTAGTAATGTAAGTATACCATTAATATCCCTTCGCATTGGTTCTAAAAATTGAATTAAATTCTGTGCTGTAACTGGTTGACCATTCAATGTACAATTTCTTAATGCCTTTTCTGCTTCTTGTATTTTAGGAGTATTTCTGTCACTCTTCGGCAATAGCAACCGCCCCTGAATTGAACTTGCTAAACTCGTAATAACATTTCGATCAATGCTTGCACCAAGTCCAGATACATTATAAAGTCCCAACACCTGATCGTAATATTCAGGAGTAATACCTAGCCTTTTCTGAATGTAAGTAATCTCAGTAGTCAATCGAGTTATCTTGGCATCCCGGTCCATCAATGATTTATGTGCAGACACCTCACCAAGCGACATCCGTGGTGTTGAGTCCATGGCATCAGCCTCCGATAACCCCCTCTCACGAATCTCAGCCTGAAGATCTTCTAACGTTTCAGCATTGATTTGAGACTTAATACCGTCAAGTTTTTGACCGTCCAATCTCTGCATTAAACGAAAACCAAATTCAGACCATCCAAAAAACTCACCCAAACGGGTCGTTAGATTCGCAAAAGGACCATCACCCTCATAACTCATATAATCATCGGCTACTGTTTGAATGTTTTCTACATTCTTTTGAATCTTGGTGTCTAGCTTACCCAATTTCACCTCCAATTCACTAATTGTACGGGTAAGCTCTTGAGAGTCTGAGGTTTGTTTTTCAGAAGTATCTTTGAGCCCAGCTTGGCGGGCCGTTAACTGCTTAACCTCTGTGGTCGTTTGATCAATTGATCGTTGTAAGGTACCTGATTCTGTTTTCAACAATTCAATCGGTTTTTCTGAAGTCAACGCCGTCTGTTTTTGATCTAATTCAAATTGTTTTTGTGCAATGGTGGCTTGATGCTTATTAAGTGCCGCATCAGCGGTATTAAACTCCAACTGTAAAGATGAACCCTCTGTATTCGCACTTTGAAGCTGGGCCTCTGCTTGACCAATGGCTTTTTCTAATTCGGCTTTTTCAAGATTATATGCTTTAAGGGCCTGGGCATCCGCCTCAGAAAGGCTCTCGTCTTGAGCCCTCAAATTAGCAATTTGAGAATCAATTTCCGCCTTTCGTTTAGTTAAACCATCCAATGTTGTTTGGGCCGTACCAACAGCAGTTTGAGCATGAGCCACCGTTTCACGGGCCGTGCCTAACTCACTATTGGCGTCACGCAATGCCGTCTTGGCCGCATCAAGGGTTGTATTCGCGGTTGCCAAGGTGTTGCTTGCCCCTTCAACACTTTGTTGAGCCGCAATGGTTTGATCCCCAGCACTCATGCCTTGTTGTTGTTGATTGGCCGTATTATCCGCATTGGCACTCGTTGATTCACCCGGACGAGTTAACGGAGTTGCCACCGATGAGTCGATGACTGAAGAAGGCGGTGCACCGCTATCGCTGGGCGGCTGTGATCCAGCATTTGGATCTTGAGGAACATTCCCTGGACCTGAAACCGCGGTTAAACCTTTCCCATCTGTTTTTGTATCGCCAATTTGAGCACTGGGATCCACCTGTTGAGGCTTCACCGGCATGGCCATTTCAACCCCTGCCGCACGCATGGTCACTTGAACAAACCGTTTAATGTACTCTTTTTCTTGGGGCTTCACATTATTATGTTGGTCAGTGGTATTGTGAGTTTTTGATTCAACCGGCATTAAGAAATCTTTTACGTTTTCTTTCTGTTCACTTGTCAAACGAAACAATACTTGAGGATTTTGAACCACCGTTTTAATCACCCCAGGATCATCCACTTGAACACCTACGGCCAATAAAAAGTCTTTCACGTAGCCCGCCGCACCCGCCGAATTTGTGGAATCGTTCACCGCTTCAATAATTTTTCGGACCACCTCACCGGGTTGATCAATTTGAATTTGGCCATCCTTTCGAACCAATTGTTCATCCACTGGCTGGCGTGACTTTTCCGCAAATAATCCCGCATGCTCAGCAATATTGGACAACATCAAGGCCGCCGCCTTGCTACGATTGCTGGTATCCCCGGTTGTGGCATCGGGGTCAATGCTGGATACAACTTGTGGGGGGGTTGGCGGAGTTGTGACATCGGGCTCAGTCCCGGATACAACTTGTGGGAGGGTTGGCGGAGTTGTGACATCGGGCTCAGTCCCGGATACAACTTGTGGGAGGGTTGGCGGGCCGGTTAGCGTTTGGCCAGGCGCAGTCGCTTTACCAGGGCTTCGTGGCCCTTCACCTAAACGCCCTGAATCCGTTGGGCTTGGCGACCCTTGGGCCGCGGATGACACCGATCCAGCACTCACAGTGGATGTGGGGCTGCCACCTGTACCAGTACCGCTACTAATTACGGTTACAGGTGCTGACTCACCACCCGATGATTGCCCATCGGAAGATACCGTAGCAGCAACATGACTTGCACCACCACCCTGTTGAGCCACCGCAGCGGCTGCGGCTTCTTGTTGACGGGTAGGCGTAGGGGATTGTTGCCCCGCTTGTGACACTGATGGCGAGGAACTTCCAGCACCACCCGAAGCGCCACCATCTAAGCCGCTGGACGAATCCCCCGCACCTGACTTTCCCGATACAGCAATAGAAGACCCACTTGGATTGTCACCACCTTGACCCACCAGGGAGCCGGGCATGTTTTTATCTCGTTCCTGCTTTTTTATATCATGTTCATCCTTGGTGGCTTCATCCTGAGCCTGCAATGCTTTTTGTTCACCCAATTCACCCTGCTTGGTGCCTTGAACACTCGGTGCCCCCTTCCCATCAGGCACTTGGCCATCACCACCGTTTTGTTTGGAATCACCTTGCAAGTGATCTTCAGGGCCACTGAAAAATTTACGCATGTCATCAATAACGTCATGCATATTATCTTTGTCACGGTTTAATTGTGTATTCTTATCGCCCAAGGCGGTGTTTTCTTTGTCAAGTTGTTGTTTCATTTTCTCAAATGTTTCTTTGGGGGTACTCGGATCGTCTAATGCCGATTTTATTTGTTCACGACTAAAACTCTCTTCTGGTGCCGTGGGCTCCGCCGGACTTTTATGAAAATTTTCAAATTGTGTATTCTTATCGCCCAAGGCGGTGTTTTCTTTGTGAAGTTGTTGTTTCATTTTCTCAAATGTTTCTTTGGGGGTACTCGAATCGTCTAATGCCGATTTTATTTGTTCACGACTAAAACTCTCTTCTGGTGCCGTGGGCTCCGCCAGACTTTTATGAAAATTTTCAAAAAAACTAACAAAATCAAAGCCCCCCCAAAAGCCCTCCCCTGTAGAATTTCTCAGCTTTTCATCCAATTGTTGAATGAGGTCACTATTTTTATTCATCAACGCATCATTAGCCTTAATCAACTGTTCTTCCAATTGTTGAATGAGGTCACTATTTTCATTCATCAACGCATCATTAGCCTTAATTTTCTTATCCGATGCATCAATCTCTTTTTGAAATTCATTGATATTTTTATTTACTTGTTCAGCCGCCTTGCCTTTTCCTGTGCCAGCCAAGGCCTCTAAACTTGCTTCCATGCGTGTCGCTGACCCAGTATCCCCTGGGTTTTGCAATAATTCACTTAGCTTCGATTCTTTATCCGCCGTATTTTTAATGCCGGCATCTTTTTCTCCCGGGGCACCGGTCATGTCAATATTCAACCGTTTGGCCAATGCTTTAATGCGCTGCTGCTTTACGGGGGACGCATCCGCCGAGGCTTTAATTAACTCCTCACGAACCAAATCCACATGATGACCCGCGCGTTGCCCCCCTTTGACGCTTGACCCGGCCATCAACCCCTTCAATACATCCGTAATGGCCCCTTTCTCACGACTATTGAGGGCATCAAGTGTCATTTGATCAGTCGCCGAATCCCCCTCTGAAAATAGTTGAATCATGCTTTGGGCCACATCCGATTCTTTTCCTGGACCACGCTCTGTTTTAGCGGTGGACCCTTTGCCCTCTTTGATTTGATTCTTTAACTGCTTTAATTGCGTCACCATGCCATTGGAGCCATTCAAAAATTTATGACCCACTCGCTCATCATCACTCAACCCTTTGGCACGAATGGCTGCAATGCGTTTGGCGGATGATGGGGTACTTAGCATTTGCTGCATGCGCTGACTCATACCTTTGGCCGCAGCATCACTCCCCGAATCAAGCCCAGACCCCGTCAATTCAGATAAAACCCCACTTCGACCATTCACTGAGTCAATCATTTGACGCGCTATTTTTTCCCCCGCTGGCCCCGTAGCGCTCACTTTATCCATAAAATCCAATAATTTACCATTGTCACCTTTAAATGCATCCATGGCATTTTCCATATTGGCTTTAACACTGCCCGGTGAATCCGCAACAATTTGAGCAGCCAATCCTGACATGGATGGATCATTTGAACTCATCATATCCTGCAATGCCTTACCAGCCGTGCCTGCTGGCATACGAGACGTTACACTGAGACGAGATTCTCTGGAACTTTGTCGGGCCAATGCCTCTCGAACAATCCCGGGATTCTTGGCCATTAAATCTCGACGTTTTTTAGTTGCAGCATCGGCGGGCTCATCACCCATCCCTCGGCCTCGCTCATTGGCAAATGCCATGGAAACCGCCGCCCCCTTGATGGACTCAGCGCGTTCACTATCCGTTTCACCACCCGGCACATTCTTAAAGGCCTCTCGAATCATCTTTAAAAACGCCACATTAAGGGTAACGGCCGCCAAACCAACCAATGCCAGGAGTGCACCACCCATCTTTGAAAGAATGCCACCTTTCATCATCCCTTTGGCTTTGCCCAAAATCTTCAGGGACGGTACGGCTTTGGAAATCATCGCATTGCGCGCAGCCTTTCGATCTTTGGGTGAAACGTCAGGGTTACTTGCAAGTTTCTCCAATTCATTGTACGACTTGCCTTTCAAGTTATCCGATGATTTCCCTTCTTTCTCAGCAAAAGCCATCATATCATTGGTTAAATCATCAAACTCCTTATCCAGTTGAGCGTCTGTTTTGGATTCCACTTTCTTTGTTCCATCCCTACCGGCCTTTTTATCCATTTTTTTACTATGAATTTCACCACCGAATTTGCCTTCTTTAATATTTTTATGCTGATCACCTTTTAAGTTATCAATCACACCCTTCATTCGTTCATTTCGTTGGGACTTCGCGGCGTTAACTTTTTCTTTATCCCCACCCGCTTCTTTTAACTCTTTTTGGTAATCCGCATCCACATCCGCAACGGCATTGGACCCTTTGGGCTTCATGGCTTTTGCTTTTTTATCAACGGCGTCCTTTAATACCTCCATCATCGCTTTTAACGTTTCCATAATGGCGGGTCCCAATTTGTCATACATTTCTGTAATCACTTTATTTATGGCTTCAGACTCTTGCGTCATCCCTGAATTCATTTGCGCATTTATCGCCCGTCTTTCAAGCCCACTTAACTGTTGCCCACGATCACTCGACGCGGCATCCCCCACCGATTGACTCATTTCTGATTGGCCAGCTTTATTTTCCGCTTCATTTTCCTCTCGAGCACTCTTCAATTCTTCTGAAGCCGCCCCCGATATTCCTGCCGTAATGGCCAAATTCAACACACTTTTTGCCAATTTTTTCATGTTTTCACTCATCAAGAAGCTTCGCTTATTTTTAGAAGCCGCCCCCATTTTCTTGTTCGCCCCCTTAAATAATTGATTCAAAAATACTGATGCGGCAACGGTTGCGACTGCCATAATCATATTTCTCATGGCGGATGATATACTATTGGCCCGTTTTGCACTGGCTTCCAAAATAGTAAATCGCGCATCCACCGCTTTATCAGCCGCCTGTTTGGCCATTCCCTGAATGCTACTTAATGATGCGCTAACATTGTGTTGTGCCGTAGAATACCCCAAATTCGATGCCAAACTTTTAATAAATTCGGAACGAGATTCATTCACTTTTATACTAACCTCCATCATTTTAGATAATTCTTGAACTTGACGCTTCATTTTCACTTTTTTGGATTGATCAAGATACGTCGACACAAACCCCGTCTTCGTATCTCCGGCCGTTTTCAACGATTCCTCACCAACACTTTTTCGTTCTCGTCTCAATTGTTTTTCAGCACGTTGAGCCGCCGTATCACCTTCTTTTTCCTGAAGTTCAGGATCTGCATCAAGATCAACCTGACTACTTTTAACCCCGTTCATGACTCTATTTTCTTCAGACGCATCAACCGCATTGTAAATAATATCCGTCAATTGAGACGTCATTTCACTCGCTGTCAAGGCAACCGCAGACAGAGTTTGCAAGCACACCTTGGCAATGGTGGCCAATTTTGAAGCACCCGTTGCCGCCAATTTACCCAACGCCGCAGAGCCTACCGAAACCGCAGCCGTCGCAATTGAAATAATTCCTTCTAAAATTAATCGGTCCAATAGTTTAAATTGACCAAATCGAAGTTCATTAATCGATAATTGCAAGGATTCCCATGCCCCCAGTGTGGTTTGAATTTGGAAATAATGATTCCCAATCTCGCTGGTTAAAGAGGATGCGGTTTGAATGGCATCATTACCACCAGTCCCTGAATACCCCAAATTGGATGTGAATGATCGAATGGAAGAAATGTACATGCTAAAGAAAATTTGGTTCATCATTTCAGCCGATAAGCGTTGTTGGATCCAATCAAAAAAATCTTCATCCAAAAACAATTTGGTCCCAGACATCGAATAAATGTACCCATTTAAAAACATCAAATCATCACCACTGTCCGAAAAATATCGGCTCGACATCCGTCGCATCACATAATCTTCCAACGACTCGTTTGAAAACTCATGAATGGTTTTGGGACCATCGGCATATTGAATTTGGCCCTTATAAATATCCGAAATGGTGGGTGAATTGTACCCTTTATTATTCACATTCCAATACTCATTCACCACGTCATTAATGGTTAATGAATACTCAATATCTGGATCTTGAAAAATTTCATTTTGTGTTTTAAATGCCCCCGGATTACCCAAGACATCCGCATTATAGGGCACTTTTCCCGTCTCATCATAAATGGTATTTTGAACATTAACATACTGATTATCGGCATCTTTAATATTAAATAGCTCTTTTAACGCATTGAGTTCATGGTTGCTGTTTACCATTTTGGTTGAATTTCGAACCTGTTCAGCACTTTTAAGGTAAAATGGATTTCGCAAATTACCAAAAAACTCAACAAATTTAAATAAAACATTTAAAATGGGTTTAACCACTGATGCTGTCGGTGGACCAGTGATAGAGATCATGGTAACCCCCGCCATAATTCCCTCCACTAGGGTGGTAAATGCAAGGCCCCATATTTTCTTTTCACGTTGATTATCAACTTCATAATTGGACTGGTGAATGCTCTCCATGCTTTGCATAACGAGCTGAACAGCTTCAACGGAATGACTCATTTTACTAAAGTGAGATTGAAAAATAGAATCCAATGTTCCACTCATTTGCTGCCGCTCAAATTCACCCAAACGAGTTCCAATCAGCGATAAGAACTCTGCTTTTAATTTCATAACTAAAAACGATTTTTTCATTTTTTGCTGAATCAAAAATATCCGTCGCTGAAGATGTTGAAACGTTGGCCAATCATACGCTTTGTACCCTTTATTATGTGTAGAAAATTCAATCGGTTTCAGTGCCAACTCATGCATTTCTTGCAATATGGCATGCTCTTCCATTTCAAGCAACAATAAGTTTTTCATTGCGGGGATCACCAAATCTGAATTATTGACACCACCTCCTGCACCTCCAGAAACACCTCGTAAAATCAACGCATTTGATTGATAGGTAACGGGTTGATCTGAACTCGTCCCTCTTGCCGCCCCCACATCAATAGCACTTTCATCAATGGACACCCCGGAACTACTCGCTTCGTCCTTGGCTTGATCCTTCAAATTTTGAAGGCTGCCTCCTTGAGTATACGGACTGTTCGTATCAAAATTCCCATGCAACGTTAACTCCGCAGACACCCCTGATGGCGTGGTCAACTGCAATGTTTTCTGACCATATTCAATTTTTTTCGGTAGCGTCTGTGTGTCAACCAAATTTGTTGCCCCAGAATCGGAATAAATCAACAAATTCGATCGCCGAGAAGAGTTTTGTTCAATTTTATAAAAATATGGAGGATCAAAACCATCAGAATATGGCCCCAAATCCAATGGCCCTTTTGGCGTGGTTGGCGGTGCAAAGGCCGCACTCGGGTTGTACCCAAACACCTCAAAATTTTGAAATCCATAATCCAAATTGGCCGAAGAAGCCCCTGGCGCATCATACGAATACACGGGCTGAAAAAAACCATACTGATTTTGATAGTCATCGTAACTAAAATTCGACCCATCCGATTGCCGGGGCGCCACCAAATCAATCACTTGAATTTGATTTGAACTAAATTGCTTCTTTCCAGAAACTGGACCATCATCGAGTTGAAACTCACCGGTTGAATCATACAACACCACGGTATGAGACACCGGTGCATGCCCCCCATAACCCAAAATGCCATTCACAATCCGCAACTTGCTTTCATCAACACCCGATTTAACCAACGAAGACGCTGCAAGAACAGCGTAATCTTCACAGTCCCCAGATTTACTAATAAGCAATTCATCCACACTTTGCCAAACATCTCGCCCCCCTCCCTCATGGGCATAGGTGTACTCGCTATTCACATAAGGCGAATAGTGTGTATAAACTTCTTCTAATTTTTGGTCATCTGTTCCGTTACTAGAATAGAGGCTACTTGAACCTGAATTCCATTTTCCCCCATTATCAAATGTCACCGGCGACTTATAGCCGGTTATATTTTTAAAATCTGTTCTCGCCTGGTTTTTTAAATCTTCCAAATTCAAGTTGGTGTTGAGCTCCTTGGCAAATAAATCAGCCGTCATTTTTTGAGGAATCCCATATTCATGCGCCAAGGCAATGGCTCGTTGGGTCACCGTTGCCGCACCCGCCACAATCATAATCCCTGCAGATACTTTTTCTACGACCTCAGCCGTTGCCAGTATTGCGGGCGCGGCTGGCCCAGCACCCGCGGCTGCAGCGCGAATCCCCTGAGCCACCAAATACACTACCGATGCAGTAAGACCACCATACAACTCAATCCCTTTGGCAATTCGAATCCCCAAATCAGACGCTTTGATGGTTTCAATCTTTTGCTTGTAATACGAATTATTAATTTGAACCAATGCATTGTTCTTCGCATTAATCTGAGCAAATAACTCAATTTGCTTTCCAACGCGTTTTTCAAACATTTGCAAATCAGCTTCAATCGATCCGGTGCCTTTGTACGCTAAATTATCCAATTTATTGGCAATCGTTTGATAGCTAGAAATATAGGCCTGAATTACAAAGTAAAATACGCGGACTCGGCTCTGAGTTGACATCATCCCATTTTGTGCAGATTTCATCATGTGCCAATCATACGACATAAATGGCGTGGCTTCATTTAAGCCATGAATGGGAACACCAACATCTTCCCCTACCCAACGAAGCAACTGATATTGTTGTTCGTCACGGTCCAAAAACCCAGAGGTACGAAAATCATTCCCTTGATAAAAATATTTAAACATGTCCAGCTTGGTATTTAGCCGCCATTCATCTTCATACTTTACTTTTAAATGATCGCTCAAGTTATTGATGATGGTTGTCACCTGGTCAGTACTTTTCCCGGGAATGGGCACCGTGGGTGTCCCACTAAAAAAAGTGGATAAAAAGGTATACCCCATTAATTGATATTTGCCAACATTCGATGAATCAGCACCACCAGAGGTATCCTTAATGCGTTGAAATACGGGCTTCGCATAACGACTAGCAATCAAGCCACCCATGAATGCATTAAATTCATCTGAGTTTCGAGTTAATCCTGTGTAAGTTTGAATATCCTGAGCTGAAAAAACAACGGATTCATCATTGTATGATTGAACTGGCGTTAATGGCTTCTCTAACGAATTAAACGCTCGAATATCATTTAACTTGGTAATGGTTTCCTGCGCAAAATCCGATTCATAGACTTTTACTTTGTCCAAATTTGAGATAATACCAGTATCAACGTCCCGATCTTCATAATCAACATACTGAATGGTTCCGATCACTTTACCCCCTTGGGTAGAATACAAACTTTCTGTTGATTCAGATACAATGCGAGTATCAAATGGCAATTTTTCCATCGCCCCATAATCATACGAATAAGACGGAGATGAACTGGGCAACACCACCGTCGCATTACTCGATAAAGGCGCCGATGAACCACCCAAAGAATAGGTCTGAGTTGTCCCTTCCTGTGGAGGGTTCTCAATAAAGTCAGGTAAACTCCACACACTAAACGTTTTCCCTGAACTTGAAGCATATTTAGATGGTCGAACGTCGTCTTCTGCAATAATGTATTGGTCATAAAATGCTTTTTGTTCAGCTGCCGTTAACACCACATTGCTAAAAAAATCACGCCCATCACTAACCGATAAATGATTATATAAATACGTTCTTACTTCAGAAACAGAATATGCTGACCCATGAATATTTACTGAAGAGCTATCAAAAATTCCCCAATTGGTTAAATAAGAGTCCGTAAATACAGGGGCTGGCGCTGCGGCCGAATCTACAGCACCATCAATAAAAGATTGGGACGCCTCGTTGGCATTTGCTGAGGCCTCACTTTCCCCACTAGAAAATTGATCATTTAAAAACTTGTACCCCCACTCAGCGTCAAAACTTGCGGGCCTATCCCGACTAAATGATTCATTGCCAAATATATCCACATAACCATTACTTATTAAGTTGGGGTGTGCCCGAACAAACAATTGCGGTCGTGAACTAAAATTATACTGAACCTCACTAAATTGATAATCATCCACCGAAAAAATTTCATAAATTCGTTGGGCAATTTTTTTTCTTAGCCCAGCGTCACTTGGCAACTCCAAGTCAATAAACTTGGTTCTTAAAATAGTTAAAACATGATTTTTCACATTTTCACTTTCACCATTGTCAAACCATTGGTTTATAGCATCATCATCATTTAATTGAGTTATTGTCAGGTCTCCATTATCAGCCAAAACGTCTTGGCTGATCAACCTATCCCAAATGGCTTGTGATTTGTTAGCATCAATCAGACCATCACGTACAAAGACATCACTTTCCAGATCAATAGGTCCAAACAAAGTATCTATGGTTAACCCCGAATTAAACAGTTGGTCAGCCATGGTTTTGTTAAACAAACCATACTGGTTAATATACCCCGCGTCTTTTAATGCACCCCAAACCTCTTCCGAGGTTTTTACCTCAGTATTAGCACCAACACTCCCTCCATAACTATTACTTGTTTTATCAATATCAATGTCCAAAATATCGGCAAACTCCAACGGTGATAAGCGACGTTTACGCTCCATCATTTGAACCATGGATTGAGGATCATCAAAAAACTTACCAGAACCCGCATAATAATTTGTATCATACCCATCTTTGTAAGCTTCAATTTCAAACATGGCATTGAATTTAAACGCATTGGCATACAAAAACTTATATAATCGAGTGCTCTTAAAATTAGTTGCATCCAAGTCACGGCCTGCCGTAATATTAAGATTAGTTAGCCATGGCTCTCGAACAAAAAACCCAGATTCATTCTTCATGGCGTTTAAACCCGTTGGCTCAAACACATCCCTCAATGAATTATACGCAAACATATCGACGTCACTCACTGAAAAACTTGTATCTTGATCGGTACCAAGCGCATCCTTATAGGCCACAATATCCTCGGCATTAAAATACCATGGCAAATAATAATGAAGCGCCGAAATGTACAGGGTCTTCATTGCCCCATCAACAGTAACCTGAATGGGTTTATAAATCCCAGCTAAAATATCCAATTCCATGTTGTTATGAAAGTTAGCAAAGCCCCGTGCCGACCCAGGTTCAGCACCTAAAATATTCGAATATGGGTCGGTAAAATTTAAAAATTGCATGAGCGCACGAGAATGGGGCGCCGTTACCGTCGATTGCATCAATAGTTCACGATTTTTAACCGCCACATACCAATATTCTGCTTCAATTTTTTCACGCATTTTATTTTGACGTATGGTCTCAGACCCAAGTCCAAATACATCCGCCAAATTAGAGCCTATATTTTGAAACTCCATGGTCACTTCATCCTTATATTTCGAATAAGTGGCTTGATTCAAATCATCATATGTTTGGGTAAACAAAGGAATGAAATATTCAACTTCATCCACCATTTTTAACAGAACCCCCTGAACCGACTTAACCAGTCGCTGCCTGGCCTTAATTTCAGAATTTGGCTCATTATCATAACTCAATTGCGAAGCAATCCAGTTAAACGCATTGCAATAGGTGGTAATTGCCGTTAAATACCCCGTAACCATTTGAATTAAATTGAGAATATTGGTGTAATCCGACATAATTCTTGAGTAGTCATAAATGAAATAACCATTATAGGTTTGACCCACATACTTATTCATTGTTTGATTGGTTAAATTAACGGACATTTCATCGACGCGGTGGTCAATGCGTTCCATTAACCCAGCAACGCCAGAATTGGTATCATAATATCGCAAACTTTCACCCACATACACCTCTTCATCAAAATCAATTGATTCAAAATCAGGCTTAGTCGCCCCAGAATCTGCCATCGCCTGTTGCGCTTCGCCGGATCCTGATGATGTGGCCGCCCAAAATGCAGTATTTTGAGATGTATCAGTCACGGTTGGATAGTAATCATTAAATTTATTATAATAATCAGTCATCCCAAGCGCAGTAAGAAAATCATTTCTCAATGTCGTAACCTGATAACTATCTAAATCTCCTGATGTATCAATGGCCATGGCGGTGGCAATATCCGCATCATTTGACGTTGTGGAATAGGCCATTACCCCCTTAAAGCCATACACGGCATCATAAACATCTCTTGAAATCATGCCATCAGATAATGTCGAATCAATCACAAAGGTTTGGCCATTAAAATTTAAGTGAATCACCGTATGACCAAATTGAGTCATTCCCTCCCCAACCAAGCCCGTCATAAATTCAATAGAATTTGACACATCAGAAAACCCTGCATCCTCCAAGGCTCGAATCAATAAACTGGCCTCCAGATGCGCCAAGTCCTCACAATCCCCACCCTGTTGAGAAAAAATCACATCAAGCGATTGCCACTCATGCTCATGATCCGCAATATAATCATACGATTGCATGTGATTTCGAACCCGTTGAATAACATCCTGAACACCCAAGCCGTCAAACGACGGAAACAAGTCACGAATCATATCAATCACCTGTTGATTCATGGCATCAACAACCTGCAATGGCTGCAATGATCGAACCCCATTCGGATGAACCATGCATGGATTTCGCCCAATGAGCTCCATCGATAAAAATTGATCAAAGGTCAATGGGACCACGCCCACCCCACCAAATGGCACACTCAGCCAACCATCGGATGTTGGCCAACACAGTCCAAAATGATTCTGCTGAAACACATCCATGGCATCGTAGGAATGCACATCGGGAATCGAAACTCCATGCAGTTCAGCCATACGAATGATCATGGAAACTTCGATATTTAATAGGGTTCGTGTATGCAATGACGATGTATCAACCATGGGCAAAAATAGTTGATGCAATCTCAAAATTAGTTCGGTCGAACTTAATATCTCATTAAATAGCGGCCGCCAATCATCAATCAACCCATCAATTAAAGGGTGAGTGGGGGACACTTCATCCAAAAAATGATACGACAACAACCGATCAAAATCAGGCGTTGCCCAACGGTCCCAAATCGAGGTTTTAACCAATGCATCCGCCATTTCAGGTGACGATGCATCCATCTGATGATCATTAAATTCATCATAAAAAGAATCAATAAATGATGGCCGTGTTAAGGCATCCATATTAATTTGATCTGTAAAAACGCCCCTCAAGTGAACCCCTTTCAGAGTCAATCAGTGATCATTTAACCCAGGTTAAAGGATTAAATATTATTAAATCACTCCAATAACTCTAATAAGAGTATCGTTCATTTTTACAAAAACCTTGCATAATTATTGATCCAATCGCTCCCGGTCCTCAACCGGCATGGCATAATAAACATCCATGAGCTTGGCACCGGTAAACACACCCACACAAGACAATACAACATCCCGGGGGATCATGATTAAAATTTGTTGTGCAATTTGGACATTGTCTGAATTAAAGGGGGCCGCTTCAAAATAACGCACCAGATTCATGAATAAAAACTTTTTATTTTCAAACGCATTTTTTCGGATGACTGGTCGCATGTATGGGTTATAAAAATATTCCCCCAATAAAAACTGCATGTATTTTGAACGCTCAGCATACCCCAACACCATAATAATATGCCGTTTAACAACATCCGATGCCTTTGCATACTCAACCATCATCAACTGATCATCAACATCCCCCACTCGAAGCATCAATAGTTCAAGAAGTGCGGCCACAATCTCTAAATCAATTGTTTCTTCCAATATTTCCAAAATATCTTTTAATGGAATCACTGGATCAGCTTGAGCCAATAAAATAGTGGCTTCTACCAAACCTTCTTTGTCCATATTATCAAACAAATCCAATAATGACGGAATATCAGACATTACTATATAATAATAGGTATTGAATAAAGAAACCAAGGGATTATCATCCATTTAAAATTCGATATTATAAACATTCATTAAAATTAATCGATACATAATCTAACAATAAACGAACGATACTTATTAACAGAAAGGAGGGATCAATAACTGAATAAACAATCGATAGTTTTTTTATAAAAAAAATCTTAGACACAATGGAAAACCATTAAAAAAAAGTAAAGGAGAGTCAAAATGTCAGCAAACGTAAGTTTTGAACAACTCATTAATGTTGTGCAATCTCATGCATGCAACTATGAATCTGCACTCGTAAATTTAGAAAAGAGTGCTAACGCATCAGGCGGATCTGGCGGAAATCCAGGAACCGTTAACATTACCGAGGCAACGGTTGCAACAACCAAAGTGCAATTAACACAATCACTCACAGAAATGGCGTCGGGAATTGCTAAAAACGCAGCCGATCACACCAAAGGACTGGGTCGTAAAATCGGCGGATAAACATAAAGGTAAGAGGTCAATATGGCAACATCAATTTTCACAAACCCTATATCAACGTCAAATAACATTAAACATGATATTTTTGGAACATCATTTGATTCAACCGTTGAAATCTACAATGCACTTGCAAACTTTGCGGCGTCTGAAGAAGACGGCATCGTTAAGTTGCCATCTGGCCAAGAAGTGGACGTCACTAAAATTTCAGGGATGACAACCTATAGTACCTACCTGCAATTTTTACAAGCACATAAGGAGCTGATTGATAACGTGTTTGTTTTCGTCAAAAACCTCGAAAACAAATTGGACAATCTATTATCATCATGACGATCATTAATCCACTTCTACTCGCTGGACCAGAACAAATTAAGAAGTATCAAGAACAACGAGTCAAAGAATGGACAAAAGAAAAAGGAGAATCTCAAACCGACTTTGCTCAATATTTTGCAGATATTGTCAATCAGTGGGATGTTGAAGACTTCCAAGAAACGAGCGTTGACATTGATGAGTTTCAAACCGAAAGCATCGATCTTGAAACATCCATCAATATTCAAAACAAGTTGAAAAAAGCAGGGCTATTAAATTCTAATGGGTTCATTAACTTAAAAACCATTAGTATCGATGCAGTGATTGACGCGTTAAAAAACTTCCCAGGATTAACAGACGATGAAAAACAATCCATTGCGCAAATCATACAAAATATTCAATATAATAAACCCATCGACTTTGAAACATTTTCCAAGTCAATGTTTACATACACACCGAGTAACCCCAATCTTCAACACTTTACAATTAATGAAGCGACATCCATATCCATTTGGAATCAATTAAATGCAGCGAATATTATTGATGATTATGGAGTACTCCTACTAAAACCAAATAGCAGTGAACTATCATCTGCCATCAATGGGTTATCTGGATTAACTGAATCTCAAAAAGAGCGTATTTTATCCATCCTCAATCAGCACCCTGAACTATCTTATCATTCATACATGGAAAGTCTTGAAGAAACACCCGATTCCTCAAGTCTTCTGCCAGGACCGGGCGTTTATCTTTCTGATGGCGTGCCCATCAAAAAAATAAATGGTCTAACCAAAGAACAATTGGATTACATTAAAATTATGGCTGTCCTTGAGTGGAATGTGATGTTAGTTTCACAAAAAAGCATTCATAATAGCCGAAAAAAATCAATCAAAAAGGTCAAAGACGAAAAGAAAAAAGACAAACAAGAAAATGAGAAATTTATTGCAAAACTAGAAGCAAAATATCAAGAAGACGCAAAGAAGAGATTGGGAAAAAAGAAAACGTCAGGGGGCTAAAATGAATCATCACTCCCAAATTGCAAGCAACGCATACGCCAATGATTTACTCCAAGATTCTCGTATGGAGCAATTGAAAAAGCACAAAGACGTGGTTCGCCAAATTAAAGCCAAAGATACAGAAAACTCAAATAATATCCACGCCAATCCAGATAAAGTGGCCCGACAACAAAACGTGGCACAAACACAACAGTCATCCACCCAGCAATTATATAAACCCATCTTTAACTGGGAAAAAAACAATGAGGATTCATCATTTCACATTATTCCGAGTGAAAAAACCATCTCATTTAACTCTCTATACGATGTAAGCAGCCAATCCAACCACATTTTATCATTATTTGGATATAAAATAGATGTCTCTCAACAAGTGGATCAATTTAAACAAAAGTTTCAAAAGTTTTTTATTGAATCCAAATCTCACAACGCCATGATCGGAAAGTTTTCTGAATTAAAATTTGGCATTGTGGCTGCACTACTTAGCTTATTAGGCGTTGATCCAAACACGCTTGAAACGCTCAAGAAAGAGTCATTAAAAAAAGCCATACAAGACAATATCGACTGTTTCGAACAAAATGAATACAACGCAGAACTGTTAACCATATTCACAAAATCAAAAAAAGATAAGGGTCGAGTGAAAGTGTTAACTGAACTCAGAAAACAACTCATCAAACAAATGGCCAATTATGGAGAAGCTGAATATTACACCAAAGAAAGAATTTATACCATTAAAAAAGACCAAGTCCAACGAATTTTAGGAGATTTATTAGAAGAAAAGCAAAATCTGAGTTATATAAGGAACTTTCAATGACAGATATTTCAATTTCAGATGTAAGCCGCATATCTCACGAAGATTTAGAGAAAAAAATCAAACAATTAAGTTATTACATTGAACGTGTTGGGCAACGAATGAGCGCTTTGAACAATTTCTCAAATAATTCTACAAAACATCAACGTATCGTAAAAAATAAGTTTGAAAAATACAATTCATCAAACATAAAGGTCAACCGATGAGCGCCGAAAAAATTAACAATCAAAATCACATAAACACAGCCAATCAAGAAGCCATGGGAACCATTGAATCATTAAAAAAAGAATTGAATCAGGGACAACGCATCATTAGCACTACCGCAGCAACATCCATTGAAAACAATACGATTCAGCAGTTATTATCCCAACAATCTGAAATTGCAAAACATCAACTAACCAAACGAAGCATGGATCACATGCAAGAAAAAGGGCAAATTCACAATGCTGAACTTGAAGAAGAAATCAATCGTGAAATGGATCGATATTTCACACCGAAGTTCAACACACACGATGAAGCCTCTTTATCAACTGAGTATAATCATACCCAATTCCAGGACGCTGAACATGACAAAGAGCCCAATGAAATGCTACAAGCAAAAATTGGTGCCCAAAAATCAACTCAAAAAAAAGATCTTGAAAAAGTCAAAAAAGACACTCTCGAAGTCAGTAAAGATGAGGATGACAACGATAGTGTAACATTAAAAACCACTAAATCAACCAGCAAAGAAAAGGAAACAGACCCAAAAAAAATAAACCGTCAACACATCAACCAGAACGAACTTAAAGAATACGCACAATCAATGTCCAAATATGCACTAAGCCAAGATCCAAATGCCAAACAAAAATTAGACCAACAAAAACAACAATTATTAAATAAAGGCATCAAACATTCAGAAATTAACCATATGTCGAGTAAAGTTGCACAAGTCATCAAACAGCACATGGTGTATGACCTAAAACAAAAACTCATCAACTTTCACATGTCAAAAGCAAGCTCAAAGCAAGAGCGTATCCAACAATCATTAATGTTTCAATCGTCCACAAAAATGTTAGAAAATCTTCAATCCAACAAACATTTGCCATTGGATATTTCTGAAACTTCGAACAAATTAAAGTTTCAAGCAAAGCAAGACTTGGGAAATTTTTTATATGAAGAATCCGTCTCTCAATTTACAAAACAATCCTTGGGCCAAATTACATTAAAAGAATTTACGGAAGAACTGATCAAGCTTCAAAAAGCCGCCCAATCAGCAGGGGTCAACATTTCAGAAAAAGAATTAACTGAAAAAATCTTCTCTGCAATTGATCATCTTGGGTTGGCTGAGTTCACCAAACCAAATACCGATTCCCAACAACAAAAACAATCCGAAAAAGTCATTGTAACCCAAGAAGAAGCCTTGGACGATAAACTTCGTTATTTATATATGATGAAAGCACTTCATCCCAGTTTAAGAAATAAAATAGATATTCACTTTAAAGTAAAAAAATGCCGAAATGGCATGATTAAACTTGGATTTTACACAGAGGAGAAAGAAAATAACCTTAAAAAACAAGGTGAGTTTTTGGCCGCCAATCAATTTAAGGAAGAACTGCATTTTATATTTCGAGAAGAAGCCACATTGCCAAGCTTAACCGGATCTGAATATGGTGTATTGCGAAAAAAGAAAGCTTTTTTCTTATCACAATTACGAAAAGTCAACCATGGAGTAAACCCAGAGGAAATTCAACGAATCAAAGAAAATACATATCGAGAAATGTATGGATTAATGAAAGAAGAGCTATTACAATTAAAAGAGATGGCTGAGGTTCACAAACACATTTCCATTTCAAGAAAAATTAAACACCTAACCGCTGTCATTGACCGAATTAAATCAGAGATTCAAGTCCATGACTTTCAAGATACAATTAAAAATTTAATGGCCCCCGTACAACGACCAACCATAAATGAAGGGGCATAAAATGAAAGGAAAAAAATATGTTTAATTCGTTACCAATGTTACAAAATTCCATCTCAGCAACCTCGAATGCCATGTCATTATTGTCCGCAGATGCACAAGCATTCCAAACCGATGGATACAAACAATCACGTTATACATTTGCATCCGTATTTAATAGTGAAGTTCGCTCCATTGGTGGGCAACATGGGCGCTATGGCGGAGCAAATACGCAAACCATGAACCAAGGTGTGACATTAATCCCAATGGGCTACGACATGAGCCAAGGGGGAATTAAAACAGCCCAACCCACAAATGCCGCCATTAGTGGCCAAGGTTTTTTCATCTTACAGGCGGAGAATTCAAATCAACAGCTGCTCACTCGGGCCAGTGATTTTATATTTGCTGCCGACGGATCACTCATTGATGTTTTTGGAAGAAAAGTTAAAGGATATAAAATGGTCAATGGAGCACCAGATAAAACACAACTGGTCGATATAACGTTAGATCCCAATGACACCAATTTATCTGATGTTGGATTTGAAGACAATGGGGTTCTAATGTCCAACTATCAGGCAAGAAAAAGCGCATTAGACAATGGCAGCACAACAGAAGAATTGCCGGAAGGTGAGCAACTCTTTCAACTGGCATTGGGGTACGTCCCAAACCCTTCTCAAATGACCCAAGGTCAAGGAAATACATTTACAGTAACCTTAAAATCAGGAAGTATCACATATTATGGTGTATCTGGGGAAGAAAACTTAGGCAATGTAATCGGGGGGTCATCGGAATCATCCAACGTAAATCCAGCAGAAACTACCATTGTTGGGATTCAACTTCAACGGGGCTACAATGCAACACAAGCCGCATTAACAATGACCAACAAATTTTTGACACAAATCATGGAGGTCGCTGGAAAAGCATAATGACACAACCATTTGATTCGTATGATAAAGCGGAAGAAACCATTAAAGCGCAAGTGCTATCACTGTGTGATTCCTATTCAAAGTCAATCAAGCAAATATTACCCGTCCTTAAACGCTCATCATCAGAGCCCAAGGTTTCACCAACCGATAAACATATCTTTTTAACACTATATACAGAAGGGAACGATCATCTCCACAACCTGGTTCAACTTTCAATCGAATTATCAACCATCGAAAATGACAATCGAGGAATGATTCTGGAAATAAGTGCTGAAGTTTTGGCCAACACCATTAAATATTTAAATGATATTCCTGAAAATATTCAGAAGACATCTCTTCATTCATCCTAACTAAGGTTTGGTAATATACGAAATAAAAGCATCTTTAGATGAAATAAAATTCACATAAAGATCTTTCGGATTTATTAAATCATTACACAATCGTTCGACCAAACGATTCACTAAGGGGGCATTTAACTGACCATAGTTGGCCTCTAAAAAATAACGCCAATGAGATACCCATTGCAAAAAAGGAAACATTAATAAGTGAATATCCCAATAATCAATGACATCGGATATTAATAAAAAAGGGGTTTGATAGTTGGATCTAACATTAAAAAACGCATCATGTCTCACCAAATAATCAATGTGACGAAACAACGATTCAAGATGACGAATTCGCCGATTAATTTCTGATAGACCAAGGTCAATGGGCAATACAAAAAATACTGACAACGAAGATTTCATTCGAAATTCACCAATGCCGTGTTCTTGTTGACGATTTAAATCAAATGCTTCCATGTAAGAGGTAATGAGATCCTTCGTGGAGCCATTGGCCATCACCTCATCTTTACAATCCACCAAACAGTCATATTGCGACTTAAGTAACGGTTTTAAATAATCAGTCACCCATGACACCAATGACCCATTAAAATACTCTGAACCAAGAAAAGAAGCCGATGCGTGATAATATTCACGAAGGGTGGCGTGTGATAAATTAAATGAACATTGTATTTCTTGATGAGCATATTTCGGGGCATAGAATTGATGACAATCCGCCGTTGAGTAATCCGCCTGATGAGTGTATCGAAATGGGTAAACTTTCAAATACATTGGCAATGAATCCGTTTCTGAATCCAATGAAGCGGGGGACTGGTATATAGAATCCATTTCCTCATAATCAGTAATGACAAAATGACCAGGTTTTAAAAAACATAAGTTATTGGAATTTAAATTTTGATGGCGGTATCCAGCCTTAAATAGTTGATCATTAATGGTTGAGAAAATTGAATACACCTGACCGGGTACCATCTTATGCTGATTGAACTCACCAAATTGAGAATAACTACAACGAATATTGGATGGGGTCAACCGAAGCATCAACCCAAGTGGAAAAGCATGATCAGAATTAGAATATTCAAATCCAATGCAGGCCAATGGCAATATAGAGTCCAATGTGAAGTCATAAAAAGAATTAATGCGCAACAAATTTTCAAATTCTTTTTCCATGGAGGGTTTTAGCATCCCACCGGTGACTCGTTCATGAGTTTTTGTTGTACCCGCTTGAGTTCTTGAATGCACGGATGAATATCCACCAATACCAGAGCCAACACCTTTGCATTCCACAATATATGGCTGATCCTTAAAGTGAACAATCACCGGTTCCCAAACGCCCTCCTTTTGAAATACCAAAACTCCCGTCCGAGCCATGGACGGATCATGAATGGGCACATGCATCAACACCCCAATAGAATAATCCCCCACCAATTGATCAGAGTCATCAGGATTGGGTGATGTATGAAATACTCGTTGCTGATTTAATATCTCATCCAATAGTGGATGCGATGAATATATATTGGGTATGGTTAACCACTCCGAACGTGTCTTTGAAAAGGTTACGGGATTAATAATCGCCCGATAGCCATCCGAAAACCGATCATCCTTAAAAAAAGGGCTGTCAGAGTATACTGATATTATTTGATGGTTATGACGATAAAATCCAAGAAGAAATTGCGTCAACTGAACTCATGATGCGGCAATTGACGCACACGAATAACGCCGTCAACAGCCAAGAGCTTATCGATTGTTTCCTGAGAAGGTTCCTTATCTAAATCAATCATATTATAAGCAATATCATCACGACTTTTATTTACCATTTCAGATATATTAATGCTAGCATCCGCAATTACCGAGGTAATTTGTCCAATAATATTGGGAACGTTTTTATTTACAATGGTAACACGATATGGTGTCGAGCGTTCCAAATAACTGGCTGGAAAATTAACGGAGTTGGTAATGGTTCCATTTAACAAAAATTCTTTTAATTGGTTGGAGACCATCACCGCACAATTATCTTCAGCTTCTGCGGTTGATGCCCCTAAGTGTGGAATTGATATTACATGAGAATTATCAACTAGCAATGGGTTTGGAAAGTCTGTAACATACTTAAACACATGCCTAGAATTTAATGCCTCAATCATGGCTTCTTCATCAACCAGCTCATTTCTTGAGAAATTTAATAACGTTGCACCCTTTTTAATCATTTGAATTCGATCGGAATTAATAAACCCTTTGGTTTTATCACTGAATGGAACATGAACACTGATAAAATCAGATTCTCGAATCAAACGCTCCAAACTGCCCGATCGCGTAACATCACTCGATAATTCCCAAGCGGCATTTACAGAAATAAAAGGATCATACCCTTGAACTTGCATTCCCATGGCTAACCCTGCATTGGCCACCTGCAATCCAATCGCACCCAATCCAATCACGCCCAATGTCTTCCCTGCAATTTCATACCCTTTAAACTGAGCCTTATTCGCTTCAACTAAAGACGGGATTTCATTTCCTTCATTGGAAATTGATTTAACATAATCGATGCCACCAATAATGTCTCTTGATGACAACAATAACCCCGCAACAACCAGCTCTTTAACCGCATTCGCGTTAGCGCCTGGGGTATTAAAAACAACAATGCCTGAATCAGTACATTTTTCAGTTGGAATATTATTTACACCAGCACCAGCTCGTCCAATGGCTTTTAATGTACTTGGAAATTCCTCATCATGTAACTTAAAACTTCTTAAAACAAAAGCATCAGCCTTATCAATGTCTGAAGCAATTTCAAATGAATCTAAGGGAAAGATATCAAGGCCCTTGGATGAAACCTTATTATAAGTTCGAACTCTAAACGTATAGTCTTTATCGTTTTCTGAATTGTGGACTTTTTCTAGCACCGCGTTTTCCATATTTTTTCCGCTCTTTCTCTCTTCTATCCTGAGTTAATAACCCATTCTCTCGTAAAACCGATCTAAAGTCTTCACTAATAGATAATACGGCTCTTGCAACACCGAGTGTCGCCGCTTCAGCTTGGCCGGTTAAACCACCACCTGTAACATCAATACGAACATCATACTTACCCGTTAAACTGACCAAATTCATTGGAGTTAATACTTTATCCAATAAACGCTGAGAACTTAAATATTGCAATGGATCGGAATGATTAATCTTTACAACACCCGTCCCTTTGAATATCCATACTTTTGCCGTAGACTCTTTACGTCGTCCAGTCGCATAAATAGCATCATCTAAAACTTTTATGGGCTCTATCTTTTTCACTACCTTTTCAGGCACTTTGGTTGAAGCCGCCTTCGTCGAAGTTTCAAGATTCTTCGGAGATTTTTTGACGACTATCTTTTTCTTAACCGCGGCTTTTTTTTCTGCGCTTGGCTTTGTTGTCTTTTTTGCGGTTACTTTTTTTGGTTTTTTCTTTTCAGTCATAATCTATCCTTTTGAATACTCCACTGGTTTTTGTGCCTGCTGGTTATGCTCTTCCCCGGCATAATATAAAACCTTGGTCTGTAATTTACGCCCATATGAATTATGTGGCAACATACCATTGACGGCTTTTCTTAACGCCTCGGTTGGTTTTTTTTCCATCATAGCTTTAAGCTTTGTTTCTTTTAATCCACCAGGATACCCAGAGTGAGAATAGTATGTTTTGGCTGTCATTTTTTTCCCTGTAACACGAATCTTTTCTGCATTAATGACAACAACATATTGTTGATTGAAAACACCTGGGGTATAAGTTGGCGAGTTTTTACCTAATACAATGGATGAAATATCAGTCGCAGCACGACCCAATACTTTATCATTTGCATCATACAAAACCCAAGATTCAGGAAGCGAATCTTTTTTAGGATAAAATGATTTAATTTGTTTCTTTTTCATGACTTAACCACCTTAGTATCATTATTATAATTAACATCAGTCAAATGTAACCCTTGAACCGGAGCTAAAGAATATACAAGTGGCCGATTAACTATTAAATAGTCATATAGTCTACTCATATTAGTAAAATTCATCATAGAATGCAAGAGTATTCCAACAATATGTCGAACCATTTTATACAAAAATCCATTTGCAGTAATTTCAAAGCAATAAATTTTAAACGATGAATCAAACAAAGAGTGATACGTTTTATCAGAAAGAGCAATTGAGTCTATGCGCCGTATCGTGGATTTTGAATCGGATCCTCTATTAGAAAGGGTAAAAAAATTACGTTGCCCATTCAACAAAAACGACAACTCATCGTCAGTAGGAATAAACAATAACGGATGATTCATCATTGAGACTGAATGCAGTAAGTAATTTGGCAAATGATTGTCTACTGTAAAAAAATATTGATACGTTCGAGAAAATGCAGAACTCAAGGAATGAAAATCATTGGACACAGCTTGAATATGTTTTACTTGAATCCCGTAAGGGTTCAATGCGGCATTCAATGAAGCAATAACCATCGCTGGCTCAAATGCAAATGAAAAATCACAGTGACAATACGACTGCTCAGCATGAACCCCAGCATCAGTACGACCACAAGGAATACAAGCAATGGGTTGTTTAAAAAGATTTTGTAATGATTGCTCAATTAATCCATATACTGTATTTTGATCAGGTTGTTTTTGCGAGCCTGCCAATGCATACCCATGATACGAAATGCAAAAGAGATACCGATACGACGACACGTATTAATTAATATAAATTATACAAATTCAAGCAAACTAACAGGAGACGCATCACCTCGACGAAACCCTAGTTTTACTAAACGTGTATAACCACCATTTCGATCAACATAATTCTTTGCAATAACATCAAATAGTTTTTTGATCGCATCTTTATTTGGCAATAGCTTTAAGGCCTGACGTCTAGAATGAAGATCACCTTTTTTACCAAGAGTAATTAAACGCTCAATATACTTTTGTGTTTCTTTGGCCCTTACATCTGTGGTCTTAATCTTTTCATGAGTAATAAAAGACAAACTTAACGAACGTAATAATGCAATTCTTTGATCCGTTGGCTTACTTAATTTTCGATTTCCTTTTTTATGTCTCATCGTATTTCCTATTCTGATGCACTTAAAGCTAAATCATACTCTTTTAATTTAGAATTGATTTCTTCAGCACTTTTTTTTCCAAAGTTTTTAATGTTATAGAGATCATTTAAATCTTTTTCAACCAGCTCACCAACAGTATTGATATTGGCTTTCTTTAGACAATTTAAAGAACGTGCAGATAACTCCAAATCTTCTACTGAAATATCAAACACCTTATTTTCTGAAACTGTCTCGGCAGACAAATCTTCACCCTGTGAATCTAAATCAACATCTTCAAATACAGGCCGACGATTTAACTCACCAAACAAACTCAGGCTATCCATTAATATTGATGCTGACTTTTTCATGCAGTCTTCAATTGAAACACTTCCATTGGACCATAATTCAATTTTTAATTTTTCATAATTTAAGTCCTGACCAACACGTGTATCTTCTACGGTATGATTAACGCGATCAATGGGTGAAAAAGAAGAGTCTAAAAACATCGTAGAAATATCTTCTTTGGATCGGCGTTGATCTTCAGATGGTCTAAATCCAATATTTCGCTCGATAATAAATGAAAGATTAATACTGGTTTTTTTATCTGTTATTGAAAACAATGGCTGATTTGGATTGATAACATTCACATCAGGTGGAAGAATTAAATCAGCGGCAGTAACATCTTTAATACCAGATACATTCAATGAAATTTCACGAGTTGGTTCATCTTCAAATATATTGAATACCACACTCTTGATATTAAAAATAATATCAAGAATATCTTCTTGAACACCCTCAATAACATCAAACTCATGACGAACACCATCTATTTTCAAGGAAATTGGAGCAACCCCTTCCAAAGAAGATAAAACAACTCTTCTAAGAGAATTCCCAATGGTTAACCCCATACCTCTATTCAATGGAGACATCTCAAAAACACCATAACTAGCATCTTTTTGTTCAAATTTTACCCAAGTATCTAAATTCTTCATTTTATTCCTCCAATTAAACTCTTCGACGCTTTTTCGGACGACAGCCATTATGTGGCATTGGCGTTCGATCAGTAATAGAACGTATCACCAATCCTGCAGACTGTAATGCACGAATTGCTGTCTCACGTCCTGCACCAGGCCCCTTAACATTAACATCAACCTCTAACAACCCCATCTCAACAGCTTTTTGGGCCGCTTGTTCCGCAGCCTGTTGTGCAGCAAAAGGCGTTCCTTTTTTACTTCCTTTAAATCCCAGCATTCCTGTAGATGCCCATGATAATACATGCCCAGACGAATCCGTAATTGACACAATGGTATTATTAAATGTTGATTTCACATGTGCAACACCAACTAAAATTTTACGTGCTTGTTGTTTTGTTTTTTTACTTGTTGACATCAACGAACCTCCTAAACTGCCTTCTTCTTACCAGCAACGGCAACCTTTTTACCACGTTTTGTACGAGCATTTGTATGCGTTCTCTGACCTCTGCAAGGCAATTTTAATTTATGACGCCGACCTCTGTAACACCCTATTTCTCCAAGTCTACGAATATCCTGAACATTGTCAATTCTCAAGTCACCTTCAACTTGAAAGGTTCGAACAAATTCACGAATAGAAACGATCTCACTTTCTTCCAAATCCTTAACTCTCTTGGAAGGATCTAATTTTAACTGGGTAATAATTTTCTTTGCTAAAAAAGGACCAACTCCAAATATATAAGTTAATGCAATAATCAATCGTTTATCTTTTGGTAAATCAACACCAACAATTCGTGCCATTAATGATTCCTCCTAACCTTGTCTTTGCTTACATTTCGGGTTTACACAAATAACCATAACACGGCCTTTTCTGCGAATAACTCTACACTTTTCACATATTTTTTTTACGGATGCTCTTACTTTCATGTTACCCTCAATTTTATTTACATTAAGTCAACATTATTATTACTTAACTACACGATAAAAAATAATACAATTGACTTTTCTTAGTCTACCAATGTAACGCGAATTTATGGTTTACGCAATGGTTTATTTAGAATATTTTAAAAAAATCCAAATTATGGATTAAGTGTTAATATCTCAACCCCATCATCAGTAATTAAAATCGTATTTTCATAGTGTGCCGACCACTGTCGATCAACTGTTACTATTGTCCAATCATCAGAAAGTGTTTCAATTCCGGGTAACCCCAGATTTACCATTGGTTCAATCGCAAACGTCATGCCTTCTTTTAGTCGAAGCCCGGCGCCCTTTTTGCCATAATTGGGGATTAAAGGCTCCTCATGAAGTGAAGCCCCAATCCCATGACTATATAAATCTTTAACAATTGTTAAACCATGAGATTCAACATAAGACTGAATACCATTCGAAATATCCCCCAATCTTGAACCGGCAGAAATGCCTTTCATGGACTCAAAAAAAGAGGTTTCTGTTACCTGTGCTAAAAATTTAGCTTCTTCAGACACGTCCCCTATCAAGAAAGTTCGAGCAGCATCCGCATAGAATCCATTATATTTAACACCAATATCAATAGAAACAATATCCCCGTCATAAAACAATTTATCATCACCGGGAATACCATGAACAATTTCCTCGTTTTTCGATATGCATGTTGTGTACTTATATCCTTGGTAACCTAAAAATCCAGGAACAGCATTTTGTGATTCAATATAAGACTGTGCAAATAAATCCACTTGACGAGCACTAATACCTTCAGTAATAAATTCGGATAACTGTAAAAAAGTGCTGGCCAGTATTTTACCAGCAATCCTCATCGATTTAATTTTATCAGTATTTAAAGCCATTAAACTGAAATTTGCAAAGAATGAACAAGCTCATCAAACAATTGATGAATATCATCGATACTTTTCATGCAATCAATCGTCAATAACTGATCAGAATAATGTTTAATTAATGGTTGAGTTTCATTTTGATAAACCTGATAGCGATGTTTTACTTTTTCGGGATTATCATCCTCTCTAGTAATTAAATATGGTTGAACATCAATGGGTGCCGGATTAGATTCCTTGTGATACACCATATTCGTTCGAGAATCTATTTGACGCCCTGAAATACGTTGTATGCTTGTCTCTAATGCTAAGTCAAAATAAACCGCGTGATTTAAAGTAAGATCAATAGAGTTCAATAACTGATCAAAAGCTCGTGCTTGATCTATTGTTCTAGGAAAGCCATCAAAAACTATTCCAGGGGTATTATTTTCTTCAATGATCGTTAAAATCTTATCTTTAATTATTTGAAGAATAACATCATCAGATACCAAGTCACCGGACTCTATAATATTTTTCACTTGAATTCCTAAATCTGATCCCGACTTTACTTCAGCTCTTAACAGATCACCCGTTGAAAGATGTGAATAATTAAACTCATCCTTAAGATACTGAGCCTGAGTTCCCTTTCCGGAGCCTGCCGGTCCAAAAAATACTAAAATATTCATTAATTAACCATCCCCTCATACTCTTTTTGAAGTATAAAACTATCAATTTGTTTCAGCAGATCTAACGATACACCGACAATAATTAACAATGCAGTTCCACCCAACCCCATAAAACTATTGACATTGGTTGTCGCAGCGGCAACAATCGGAATTAACGCAATTAATGATAAAAATGTAGCTCCAAAAAATGTTAATTTAGTTACAATTGATTCCAAAAATTTTTCGGTAGGTTTACCTGGCCTAACGCCCATTATAAAACCACCATACTTTTTAATATTTTGTGATAATTCAACCGGGCTAAATGAAATTGCTGTATAAAAATAAGTAAAGAAAAATATAAGAAAGCAAAATAGCCCATTATACAAAATCCCATCGTATGTATAATACTTTGCAAAAAAAGCTTTAATCATTTCTACAGGTATGAAATTGGAAATAACCAAGGGAAATTGCAATAAAGCTGATGCAAAAATAATTGGAAGCACGCCTCCCTGGATCAACCGCAATGGAATAAACGTAGATTGACCGCCATACATCTTTCTTCCTACAACGCGTTTTGCATATTGAACACCAATTTTACGTTGGGCTTCTTGTATGATAACAATTGAAAATATAATAAAAACCAATACAGCAATCATAGCAAATACACTAATTGGATTGGTACCTGACTGAATGAGTCCATATGTATTTTTAATATAAAAAGGCATTTGTGAAATAATGCCAATAAATATTAAAATCGACGCCCCGTTACCAATACCATTTTCAGTCATTAATTCGCCAATGTACATAACTAAGCAAGCACCGGCCACCAACCCAATAACAGAATAAATAAGAAAAAATCCAAAAGAAACATTCGGTAAAATAAAAGACTTAAAACCAAAAGTAATCACCAATGCCTGAATAAGAGCTAAAACAACGGTAATATATCGTGTAAGTTGAGAAATACGCTTTCTACCCGCCTCGCCTTCTTCAAGGATAGACTTAAGTTCAGGAATAACAAAAGACATTAATTGCATGATAATGGATGCATTAATGTAAGGTAGTATTCCTAAAGCGAATATAGAAAACCGACTTAAAGAGCCCCCAGAGAAAAGATCAATAAATGAAATGAGACTATTTGAGTTAACAAGGTTATTTAAATCCGATAAATCGATTCCTGAAATAGGAATATGTGATCCCAATCGGTAGAATAATAACATTAATAATGTGTAAATTAATTTTTTTTGTAAATCTTTATATTTAAATATAGAAAGTAAACGTTCCATTAATCTAATAGTATAACGTTACAACCCAATTTTTCTAAATTTGTTTTTAAAGAATTTGAAATTGCATGCGTTTCTATAGATTTAATAGAGAAACCTTCCGGTACATTTCCAACAAATTTAACGAAGCCAGATTTACTAACAAGATTAAAATCAAGTAAATGCTTAAGTTCAATTGTATCAGTAAAGCGAGAGTAATTAAGATTTTCTAAATTAATGATTTGGTAATGTTTCTTGAAAATATTAGTAAAACCACGCTTTTTTGGTATTCGTTTATACAAAGGATTCTGACCACCTTCAAAACCACGCTTACGAGAAAAACCAGACCGTGACTTTTGACCCTTATGACCACGACCACATTCCCCTCCATAACCGGAAGCATTACCTCTGCCTACTCGCTTTCTCTTTTTTGTCGAATCGGGAAAAGCAACCATTGTATTTAATGTGATAATAGAAACTGCTGAAGGCTCAACAACTTTACTTTCAACTGTTTTTTTTGCCTTAGTCTTTGTCTGTGTCATCAGATGTCTCCTCTTTAATAGTATTTCGGAAGTTTAATTTAACACCCCGTCGTTCTTCAACATCAGCTTGACTTTTAAGCTTTAAAAGTCCGTTAAGTGCCGCTTTAGCCATGTTAAGTGAATTATTGGATCCAATCGATTTAGCAACAACATTTTCAATACCTAAAGATTCAAGAAGTATTCGAATAGAGCCACCAGCAATTACTCCTGTCCCTTCAGGTGCTGGACGTAAGACAACTTTAGAAGCTTTAAATTCTCCGACGATACGATGAGGAATTGTCCCATCCACAACATTGATTTGGTGCATATTTTTTTTTGCTTTTTCAATGCTCCGTTTAATGGCCATTGGTACTTCTTTAGATTTAGATGTGGCTAGGCCAACCGTACCTCTTTGGTCACCTACAATAACGAAGGCTCTAAACCCAAGTTTTTTACCGCCCTTATTAACTTTAGTAACACGATTTATTTTTATTAATTTTTCAAATAATTTATCTTGTGAATCATCTGTAGCTGTATATGACATTTTTAAAACTCCAATCCTGCATCTCTAGCACCATCTGCCAAAGATTTAATTCGACCATGATATAGTATTCCATTGCGATCAAAATAGATCGAGTTGATTTTTAATTTTTTTCCCTTAGAACCTATATCCTGACCAAGTTTAAAACAATTTTCTACATTTGCTTGCTTAAATTTAAGAGATAACGTAGAACTGGTTGCTACGATATTTTGATTTTCATCTAATATTGAAGCATATACATGATGTAAAGTTTTCTTAACTAATAAACGATATTTTTTAGTACTCATCTTACTTTACCTTCTTTCCAACTTTCTTAATAATACGATCACGAACTCTTTTAATGCCCTTTTCCTTGTATGGGTCTTTTTTTGCCGGCCGGAGTTTAATTATTTCTGCAGCTACCTGACCGACCAACTGTTTATCTACACCCGATAATTTAATTTCAGTTTGACTCGGAATCTCAGCAGTAATCCCTTCAGGTATAGTATAAGAAACAGGGTGAGAATATCCTAAATTGAAATTCAATTTGTTATTAGATAACGATACACGATACCCTACTCCCTTTAAAACCAAATCCTCTTTACATAAGTTTTGAACACCATTAATCATATTTTTAATCAGTGCACAATAAAGACCCAGCATATCTTTCTTTACAGCAGATACGGTGATCTGGTCATTGGTTACATCAAGATCAACACCATGAACAAGAAATATATTCAGTTGACCGTGCTTTCCTTTAATTGATAGGTTGCGTTGCTCATAAGTAACTTCAACGTTAGAGATATCAATCGGCTTTCTAGCTAATTTACTCATTAGTAGACCTCTCCTATAACTTCTCCACCAAGATTTTTGATACGAGCTTCTTTACCCGACAAAATACCCTTGGACGTTGATAAAATAAGTGTTCCAAATCCATTTAGAACCTTATAAATATCTTTTTTCTTAGTGTAAACTCGTTTAGAAGGTTTACTTACTCGGCGAATGCTCTCAATTAAGGGCTTACCATTTTTATCATATTTTAAAGACAATTTGATTAAGCGCTTATTTAAATCATCATTAACAATCTCATAACCATTAATGTAACCTTCATTGGTTAATATTTTTGCAATCTCACATTTTATATTTGAATACTGAAATGAAATTGAATCAAAGGAAACAATTTGTGCATTTCGAATTCGTGTAAACATATCTGCAATAGGATCTATAACTGTCATTAGATTACTCCTTTACCAAGATGACTTTGTTACACCAGGCAGTTGTGCTGATGTAGCTAAATTACGAAAACATATACGACAAATGCCAAAGAACCGGATATAACCTCTGGGTCGACCACATAAGCTACATCGATTCCGATGCTGTACACCTTTTTTACGTTTATTCTTTACAACCATTGATTTTTTAGCCATATCTAACCTCTCAATTTGCCTTAAATGGCAAGCCCATACTTTCTAATAAAAATAGTAACTCTTCTTTTGATTTTGAAGTAGTACAAATCGTAATATCCATTCCACGCAATCGATCTAACTCAGTATTAGATTCGGGAAAAATAGAATCATCCTTAATACCAAAAGAAAAATTTCCAAACTGATCACATCCACGTTTGCTAATCCCTCTAAAATCACGAATCTTCGGAAGTGATAGATACAGAAGATTGCTTAAAAAGTTATTCATTTTCTTGGATCTTAATGTCACTTTACAACCGACAACTTGTCCTTCTCGTAACTTAAAATTAGAAATGGATTTTTTTGCTTTAGTAAATACAGGTTTTTGACCGGTTATTGCATAAAACAATTCAAAAGTTTTTTCTAAAACTGCAGAATTGGTTAATGCCTCACTTAAACCTCGATGAATGACAACTTTTTCAATCTTGGGTACCTGATGTACATTGGCATACTTAAATTTATCATTTAATTTTTTTTGTGCGTCTAATATAACTTGATTAATATCTTTCATAATAAATCCTTAAAATGTAGCTCCAGAAACTTTCGAAAATCGTTTCTTATTTCCATCTTTAATTGCTTTAAACCCAACTTTAGTTGGAACCTTTTTATCAGGGCAAAGTAAAGAGACATTAGATTGATGGATAGATCTTGAGACTTCTATAATACCACCATCTGATTTTTCTGTTTTTTTCTTATGCATTTTACTGATATTAACACCTTCAACAACAACTCTGTTATTTTTATGATCTACCTCAACAACTTTGCCCTCTTTGCCTTTATCTTTTCCAGCAATTACTTTTACTAAATCATCCTTTTTTAATCGATAAGCCATAATTAATTCCTTAAATTACCTCTTTCGCAAGAGATATAATTTTCATAAAATTCTTCTCTCTCAATTCTCTTGGAATTGGTCCAAAAATTCGTGTACCTTTAGGATTACCATCTTCACCAATAATTACCGCAGCATTGTCATCAAAACTGATAACCGTACCATCAGCACGACGTTTCTTTCTTTTTGTTCTCACAACAACGGCTTTAACAATATCTGATTTATTTACGTTTCCAGCAACATTGGCTTTTTTAACAGTGGCTATAATTACATCACCCAAGGAAGCATATCGTTTACCAGTTGAACCAACAACTCTTATACAAAGAATTTCTTTTGCACCAGAGTTATCTGTTACACTTAGTAAGGACTCTTGTTGAATCATGAGTTCGCTCCTTGAATATTAATCAAACGCCAGGTTTTTTTTGCACTTAAGGGACGACATGAAACAAAATTAACGTAATCACCAACTTTTGCTTCATTTTTTTCATCATGTACCAAAGCTGACCATGTAACATTAACAACCTTTTTATAAAAAGGGTGACGTTTACGTGTTTTCACACTCACTTTAATTGTTTTATCGCCAGATTTAGATACAACAATTCCTTGCTTTTGTTGTAAAGACTTACTCATGACCTTTCCTTTCGTTAATTATCGTATGAATACGAGCAGTATCTTTTCTTATTTTACGTAATACAGAAGTATCACTTAATGAATTATTAAGAATTGAAAACTTTTTGTCAAGGTATTCAGTACTTAAATCTTTTATTTTAGCGTTTAGCTCTTCATCTTTTAATTTTCTTAAATCATTTATTTTCATAATTAATCCCAGACTTCTTTTTTAATAAATTTTGACTTAATTGGAAGCTTATGAGCAGCTAAACGAAGTGCTTCTCTGGCAACATCTTCGGGCACACCACTCAACTCAAAGAGAACATGACCTGGTTTAACAACGGCTACCCAATATTCAGGGGCGCCCTTTCCTTTTCCCATGCGAGTTTCAGCTGGTATTTTTGTTACACTTTTATCAGGAAAAATTCGTATCCATACTTTACCGCCACGCTTAATATATCGTGTCATGGCTCTACGAGCTGATTCAATTTGACGTTGAGTCATCCAACATTGTTCAAGTGCCAGTAACCCATATTCGCCAAAACTTATTTTATTTCCAGATTGAGCTTTTCCACGGTTACGACCTCGTTGAAACTTTCTAAACTTTGTTTTTTTAGGCATTAACATAAGGAGCCTCCTGTTTGATATCAAAAGCTTTTACATCTGATGATATCGATTTCGGATCTTTAATGACCTCACCATGGTTGACCCATACTTTAACACCAATTTTTCCATAAACTGTATTTGCTTCTGTAAAGTAATAATCAATTTTTGCACGAATAGTATGCAAAGGCATCCGGCCCTTTTGGTACCACTCATTACGTGCAATCTCAACACCACCCAAACGTCCAGAACACTTCACTTGAATGCCTTCTGCACCAGCCTTTAACGCAGATTGAACAACCATTTTCATAGCACGTCGAAAAGGTATACGTTTTTCCAATTGTGCCGCGACCAATTCAGAAAGTAGTTTAGCACTTTTATCTGGGGACTTCTCCTCAATAACATTGATTATAAACTGTTTTTTAAAGTTTTTAGATATCAACTCTCTAAAAGCATTGATGGAATCCCCACCCTTACCAAGAATTATGCCAGGTTTAGAAGTATGAATATCTAATAAAACTTTATCGGAACCTTTTCTTCGAATGAGGACTTTTGAAATAAAAGCACGACGAATATTTTTTTCAATAAATTTTCTTATTTCAACATCTTCTTGTAAAAAAGAAGCATAATTATCAAGAGAAAACCAATTATTTAAAAATTCTTGCACACCTTTTAAACGTAATGCTCGGGGATTAACTTTTTGACCCATTTATTCTTCTCCTTGACTTACCATGGTTAACTCTACATGAGAATATGGCTTGAGTATTCCAAAAATACGACCTCGGGCTCTAGGTTGTGAACGTTTTAGCTTAGGGCCCTCATTAACAATTAATTTAGATGTCTTTAGCGTTGACTCATCCAATGAAAAATTATTTACAGCATTAGAAACACATGAATGAAACAATTTATATAGAATACCAGCTGATTTTTGTGGCATTAACTTAAGTTGTTGAAGTGCAACAGAAGGCGGTAAATTACGTACAATATCAGCCACTTTTCTTAATTTATAAGGGGATACACGCACATATTTAACTGACGCATTCACTTCTTTATTAATTACTATTTTATCTTTCTTTTTAGCCATATCTATTACCTATTTCCAGAATGAGATTTAAATAAACGTGTAAAACTGAACTCACCAAGCTTATGACCAATCATATTTTCATTAATATAAACTGGGATATGCTTTTTCCCATTATATACAGCAATCGTATGACCAATCATACTCGGAACAATTGTACTTCGTCTCGACCATGTCTTAATTATCTTTTTTTCATTTTTCGCATTGAGATCATCAATCTTTTTTATTAAATGATCATCAACAAACGGACCTTTTTTTAATGAACGTGCCATAATCTACCTCTTTCTTGCTCGAACTATATGCTTGGAACTTTTACGACGTGAACGAGTTTTAATATTTGCTTTTTTACCATAAGCAGTTCTTGGTTCAGATAAACCTACGGGAGCTCTACCTTCACCACCACCATGTTTATGATCAGCAGCATTCATGACAGCCCCTCTTACAGTCGGACGAATATTTAGTTTTCGCTTAATCCCAGCTTTACCATAACGCTTATTAGAATAAGACTCATTAGAGACTTTACCATAAGTTGCTTTGCATTCTAAAAGTACCAATCGGATTTCACCGGATGGAAGCTTAATGGTTGCATGTTTACTTGATTTAGCCATTAATATTGCATTAGCACCAGCTGAACGAACAAGCTGAGCTCCCTTTCCAGGTGTTAATTCAATATTATGGATTTGGGAACCTACGGGTATATTAGATAATTTCAAGCATGAACCAATATTTATATCAGCATCCTCTCCTGTTTGTATTGAATCACCAACAGATATTCCCTTTGGAGCTAAAATATACTGCCTATCTCCATTGGTAAATTTCACCAAGCATATCAGGGCTGAACGATTTGGATCATATTCAATAGATTCAATAACACCATTCGAAGTGTTAGATCTTTTAAAATCAATCAACCTAAACTTCCGTTTAACTCCACCACCTTGATGCCGAACAGTTATATTACCATAATTATTTCTACCCGCGGATTTTTTAACTTTTTTAAGTAAAGACTTATAAGGAACATTCGTAGTAATCTCATCATAAGTTAAAGTGGATTTATTGCGCATTCCTGGGGTATTCGGTTTGTATTTCTTAGTTGCCATTAACTTGCCTCCTCAAGAGAAGCAATTCGTTCATCAGTAAAAACATAGGCTTTCTTGTAGGTTTGAGTGAAACCCGTAACTCTGCCTCGTCTTACTTTTTTACCAAGCTTCTTTAAAATATTAACCTTAGAAACCTTTACATTATATTTTTTTGAAATAAAATTTTTGAGCTCTATTTTATTTGTATTTTCATCCACCAAAAAAACATAACAATTACGTTCATTTAATTGTGATGTTTTCTCAGTAATTAACATTCGCTTAATCATTATCAACTCCCTTCTTGATTGAAACAACCATTAAATGAGGACTCTGAATAGATAATATTTTCAGCACGTATGACATCTTCAATAACGATTGAATTTACAGTATTAAAATAGATATTTGGAATATTTTTAATTCTAGAAAACAACTGAATATCCTCCGAGGAATTTACATCCATAACAAATAAATATGTCTTACCCATCTCAATGTGACCAATAAAGTCTTTCACTTTTGTAACATTGGTTGTTTTTTTACATATTAATGAAGTCTCTAGTTTCGATAATAATAACTGAGTTAAATTTGAGGATAAAAACTTATCATTGGATTTACGTTTAACATTTCGTGGTTTTGGACCAAAAATTACTGAACCGCCAACTTTCAAGGGTGAACGAGAGGTTCCTTGACGGGCTCTTCCAGTCCCCTTTTGACGAAAAGGCTTTTTTCCTCCTGAATCAAAATCTGATCTTGACTTAGTAAAAGAGTATACAATTCGATCTTTTTTCTGATTATTATAAATGAGAAAAACATTATGTTTTAAATTATCGCTTATCTCTAAGGATTCAAAAGATGTTTCTGCCATTTTATTTGTAGTCAAATCCAATGTCTTAATTTGATACTTCATAATTAATTAACTCCTGTAATAAAAACTGTATTACTTTTACCAGGGACAGCACCTTTAAAAAACAAATACTGACCATCAATTAGAACGAGTTCTAAATTCATAATTGTTACAGTTTCATTACCATAACGCGTATGCATCTTTTTTCCTTTTTTAACGTTACCAGGTGTTGTAGCTTGTCCAATAGACCCAATTAACCGATGATTTTTAGAGCCATGAGACATTGGACCTCGTTGATGATTCCAAGCTTTAATGGACCCCGTAAATCCCCGTCCTATTGTCTTAGATTGAAGATTAAATTTTGTTTTAATTTCAAATGTCGAAAAATCAACTTTTGAATTTAACTCAAATGAATCGGAAGCTTCAACTCGGAACTCTTTAATATGACGATATTTTGCACCTGAATTAAACTGACCTTTCTGTGGTTTGGACAATTTTTTTTCATCAATCTCATCATAACCAATACATACTGAATTGTAGCCATCCTTTTCTAAAGTGCGGACACCAACGATTTCATTCTCATACGCCTTGACAACGGTAACTGGAACAACCTTGCCATTCTCATCGATAACTTGAGTCATTCCGATCTTTTTTCCTACTAAAAACTGTTTAACATTTTTCATTTTTTTGTCTCTACTATACTAATTTAATCTCTATATCAACACCAGATGCTAAATCAATTCCCATTAATGCATCAATTGTTGTTGATGGCGGATCAATAATTTCAATTAATCTTTTATGAATTCTAATTTCATAATGTTCACCACCACGCTTATTTACATGAGGTGATTTCAACACACACCAAACTTTCTTTTTGACCGGTAGTGGGATTGGCCCCACTACCTTAGCACCTGATTTCTCAGCTGTATTTACAATTTTAACTGTAGCTGTATCTAATGAACGATGATCAAATGATTTTAACCGAATACGTATCTTCTGTTGCGGTTTTTTTGTCTGTGTTGTCTTCTTCTTTGTTGCTGTATTTGCTGACACGACTTTTCTCTCTATTCGATAATTTTAGTTACAACACCCGCGCCAACAGTTCTTCCACCTTCACGAACAGCAAAGCGCAAACCTTCTTCGCAAGCAACCGGTGTAATTAAGTTAATGGTTAACTTTGTATTATCTCCAGGCATAATCATCTCTGTACCTTCTGGCAATAAAACTTCACCTGTTACGTCTGTCGTTCTAATGTAGAATTGTGGACGATACCCCTTAAAGAATGGCGTATGACGTCCGCCCTCTTCTTTTTTAAGAACATAAACCTCAGCTTCAAACTTTCTGTGAGGCTTAATTGAACCAGGTGCACACAAGACCTGTCCTCTTAAGATATCATCTCTTTCAACACCTCTTAATAATGCACCAACGTTATCTCCAGCTTGCCCAGAATCAAGCAACTTACGAAACATCTCAACTCCAGTTACAGTTGTCTTCTTAGTTTCATCTTCTGTCATACCAACGATTTCAACCTCATCACCAACATTAACAACACCACGTTCAATTCTACCTGTACTTACGGTTCCACGACCTGTAATACTGAATACATCCTCAATTGGCATCAAAAATGGTTTATCGGTATCTCTTACTGGTTCTGGAATATACGAATCTACGGCATCCATTAATTCCCAAATAGCTTTTGCATCAGCATTTTCACGTGAATGATCTGAAGACTCGAGCGCTTTTAAAGCTGACCCCTTAACAAATGGAATATCATCCCCTGGAAAATCATACTTACTTAAAAGCTCTCTCATTTCCATTTCAACCAAGTCTAGAAGCTCTTCATCATCAACCTGATCACATTTATTTAAAAAGACAACAATATTTGGAACATTAACCTGTCTAGCCAGTAGAATATGTTCTCTGGTTTGTGGCATAGGACCATCAGCTGCGGAAACAACCAAAATAGCACCATCCATTTGAGCGGCACCAGTAATCATATTTTTAATATAATCCGCGTGACCTGGACAATCTACGTGAGCGTAATGCCTTGTCTCTGTTTCATATTCAACGTGAGCTGTTGCAATGGTAATTCCACGCTCTCTTTCTTCAGGAGCCGAGTCAATTTGACCATAATCTCTTTTTTCAGCATTACCAATGGATGAAAGCACGGTTGTAATTGCAGCAGTTAATGTTGTTTTTCCATGATCAACGTGACCAATGGTTCCTATATTAACATGCGGTTTATTCCGTTCGAATTTTTCTTTAGCCATTTTATTTTACTCCTTTTCTTTTGATGATTTTTCAACCAATTCTTTATACAATTGTTTAGGGACTTCACTATAACCAAAAAACTGCATCGTGTAAATACCCCGTCCCTGGGTAAATGAACGCAAAGCGGTAGCGTATCCAAACATGTCCGCAAGTGGAACCTTAGCAACTATTTGCTTGTTGCCTTGTGAGTTATCATCCATGCTTTCTATCTTACCTTTTCGTGAATTCAGATCCCCAATGACATCCCCCATATAATTTTCAGGCACCTCAACTTCAACATCCATGATTGGCTGCAATATAACAGGTTTAGCTATTTTAAAAGCTTCCTTTACGGCATAAGATGCTGCAACTTGGAAAGCAACATCCGAAGAATCAACATTATGGAAAGACCCATCTTTTAATACAACCTTAATGTCAACCACAGGATAACCTGCAACCACACCACTTTCAAATAGATTCTTAACACCCTTTTCAACGGAAGGAATATACTCTCTTGGAATAGCTCCACCAACAATTTTATTTTCAAACTCAAAACCGTCACCTCGCTCAAGAGGAAGAATATCAAGAATGACGTGACCATATTGACCACGACCACCGGTTTGCTTAATGAATTTCCCCTCACCTTCAGCCATTGTTGAAATGGATTCTTTAAAAGCAACTTGAGGCGCACCAATGTTAGCATCAACATTAAACTCTCTTAATAATCGATCAACAATAACCTCTAAATGAAGCTCTCCCATACCTGAAATAATGGTCTGACTTGTTTCTCGATCAGTTGAATAAGAAAATGTGGGATCTTCATCAGATAATTTCTCCAAGGAATTGGATAATTTTTCTTGATCAGATTTAGTTTTTGGCTCAATCGCAACAAAAATAACAGGTTCTGGAAACTCAATGTTTTCCAATAAAAATTCCTCACCCTCTGAGCATAATGTGTCACCAGTACGTGTATTTTTCAAACCAATAACGGCAACAATGTCCCCAGCCTCTGAAGCTTTTAATTCTTCACGGGTATTTGCATGCATTTGCATAATACGCCCAACACGTTCCTTGGTATCTGAAGACGAATTGTAAACATATGAGCCAGCATCAAGCTTACCAGAATAAATTCTAAGATAAGTTAATTTACCAACAAAAGGATCCGTCATAATCTTAAATGCCAAAGCCGAAAACTTCTCAGTTACTGAAGGTGCCAATGTTTTGCTGTCCTCTGTCCCTTTAATAGATGCAGATACCTCACCCACATCAATGGGAGATGGCAAAAGTTGCTTAACGGCATCCAATAATGGTTGAACACCTTTATTTTTGAAGGCAGACCCACAAAATACAGGAATAACTTCACCCGCCAGGGTTCGTTGACGTAAACCAGCATTAATTTGGTCTTCACTCAACGTTCCTGATTCTAAATAATGATTCAATAATTCCTCAGAAGCCTCAGCAACAAATTCAATCAATGCAGCCCTCAACTCTTCAACTTTAGATGAAATATTATCTGGGATATCACCTTCTGTTACATCTTCACCTTTATCACCACCAAAATAGAAGGCCTTGTTTTGAACAAGATCAACATATCCAGTAAAGTCAGCTTCAGCACCAATTGGATAGTTTACAATCACTGGATTGGCAGACAAATTATTTTTAATCATATTTACTACATTGTCATAATTAGCACCCGTACGATCCATCTTATTAACAAAGGCTATTCTGGGAACACCATACTTTACAGCCTGTCGCCAAACAGTTTCAGATTGAGGCTGCACACCGGCAACGGCACAAAAAACGGCAATCATACCATCTAAAATACGCAATGAACGCTCAACCTCTACAGTAAAATCAACGTGACCAGGAGTATCAATAATATTAATTACTGTATCATCCCAAAAACAAGTGGTGGCAGCTGACGTAATCGTAATGCCCCTTTCTTGCTCTTGCGCCATCCAATCCATCGTTGCATTACCATCATGAACCTCTCCAATTTTATGAGATCGTCCAGTGTAAAATAATATACGCTCGGTTAACGTTGTTTTTCCAGCATCAATATGGGCCGCAATACCGATATTTCTTAATTTAGTTAAATCTTTTGTTGCCATGTTGTTTACCACCTAAAATGAGCAAATGCTTTATTTGATTCCGCCATTTTGTGAGTATCGTCACGTTTTTTAGCGGACGAGCCGACATTATTATAAGCATCGGTAAGCTCTTGAGATAAATTTTGAACCATTGACTTTCCCTTACGAGATCTAGAAAACTGAATGATCCAGTTCATAGCATGACCAATGCCACGATCTTCACTAACCTCCATTGGGACCTGATAAGTTGATCCTCCCACACGTCTAGATTTAACTTCCATACGTGGAGCAATATTATCAATGGCTGTTTTAAACGCCTCCAATGGATCCTGAGAAACATTTTTTGCCAATTCGTCAAGACTGGAATAAACAATATTTTCAGCGATTGTTTTTTTACCATCCAACATAACCTTATTAATAAACTTTGAAACCATTTTATTGGAAAACCTATAATCTGGCTTCAAAAAACGTTTTGTATCTTTTTTTGTAGACAAATTTTACTCCTTTATTTTTTAGGGCGTTTAGCTCCGTATTTTGAGCGACCTCGACGACGATCATTTACACCTTCTGTATCAAGTGCACCACGAACGGTGTGGTATCTTACACCCGGAACATCCTTAACACGTCCGCCCCTAGCCAAAATAACAGAGTGCTCCTGAACATTATGTCCTTCACCACCGATATATACAGAAACCTCAAATCCAGAAGTTAATTTAACACGAGCAACTTTTCGAAGAGCTGAATTTGGTTTTTTAGGGGTTGTTGTATAAACCCTGGTACATACACCCCGACGTTGTGGACAAGACTTTAACGCTGGAGATTTACCTTTAAGGTTTTTTCTCTTACGACCCTTTCTGATCAATTGATTTGTTGTTGCCATTAACTTCTTCTCCTTTTTTTACAGTGACATAAAGTGTAAATACGTTCATGTAAATTGTCAATCATTTTTCTATTCAAATTCATCTTTAACGAATACCTTATCTTCTTCGGTAACTCTGGTTTCTTCACCTGATTCAGTTCTTAATACAACTTTCTTATATTGTTCTAAACCAGTTCCAGCAGGAATTAGTTTACCGATGATAACATTTTCCTTTAAACCATACATAGAGTCAGACTTTCCTCGAATGGCCGCATCCGTAAGAACCCTCGCTGTTTCCTGGAATGATGATGCTGAAATAAAACTTTCAGTATTCAGAGAGGCACGAGTAATACCTAATAAAACGCCCTCACTAGAAACCTGTGTTTTATTTTGAGCTGCCAACTCATCGTTGGTTTCATTTAAACGACGAATATCAACCAATTCATTTGGCAATAAACTTGAATCACCGCCATCTTGAACCATAACTTTTCGAGTCATTTGTCGAACAATAACCTCTAAATGCTTTAAATTAATAAATACACCTTGTGAAAAGTACACTTTTTGAATCTCATTAATTAAATATAGTTGAGTTTCAACCACACCTTTTGTCAGTAATAAATCTTGAGGTGAAATAATACCATCCGTTAATTGCTGACCTTTGGTAACAGACTGACCAGAAAACACAAGAAATCTGGTTTTAATTGGCAGCTTGTACTCCTTTTTCTCACCTGTTTCAGATAAAATTGATAATAAATACAAGTTATTTAAACGATTAAACTCGACAACACCATCAAAATCACTTAATACAGCTGAGCTCTTTGGCTTACGAGCCTCAAAAAGCTCCTCTACTCGAGGAAGTCCTTGGACAATATCCTTCGTTTTAGACGCCTCTAAATCACTAACATATTCTTTAAATAAAACGTCATTTTCATTTACTTTGTCACCATCCTTAACAAAAAGATCGGATCTAATTGGCGTGACATAAATATTTGTTGAACAATATGTAAGTATAGATTTTGACTTCGTTTTCTCTTTTGCACTAATAAAAATTGCAGGTGATTTTAATTGAGCACTTGAACCTAAATCAGTGGTAATACCTAATTTATCAAACTTCTTGAATTCTTGAATCTTATCCGTCGAAACTTCAATTGTTTCCTCTTTATCTGCATTAAAAACAGCCACCTGATATTCATCATCTTGTTGATAAACTCGAACAACACCATCCGTATAAGACGACGCATATTGAGATGAACTATCATACAAAGCCAAGACTTCATTTTTATCAATTTTTTGCCCATCTTTGACCTGAAGAATACTCCCCTTGGGCAAAATAACCGTCTCATCAGATTTTGCAGTTTTGATTGTAAAAGAAACATCTTCAATAAGTAGGAGTTGCTTTTTCTTATCAATCGTTAAAAAGGATGTTTTTAACGCTGAAGGAAACTTTATTTCCCCTTTAAATCCAGAGGTAATGTTATTAACAGAAGCCTTTCTCAAATCAACCCCACCCGTGTGAAACGTTCTCATGGTTAACTGAGTCCCCGGCTCTCCAATGGATTGTGCGGCAATAATACCAATAGCTTCACCTAAGTTAACCAACTTAGCGGTCGCTAAATCAACACCATAACATTTCCGGCAAACCCCACGCTTGGATTTACAAGTAAAAATATTTCTAATTTTAAATGAAGAAATTCTAGCTTGACCCATAGCCTGAGCAACATATTTCGTTATGACATCTCCTGGTTTAATTGAAATATCACCATGCGAAAAAGCTTCTCCAGCAACTCGACCTTCCACCAATTCATGAACTGGAATCATCGTATTAGCGCCGTCCATTAGAGGTAAAATCGTTACTAATTCCTTAGTTTGACAATCTTCTTCAGTAATAATAACATCTTGCGCAACATCAACGAGACGTCGTGTTAAATAACCAGAATCTGCCGTTCGTAATGCAGTATCAACCAATCCTTTACGTGCCCCATAACAAGAAATAAAATACTCAGCTAGCGATAAACCTTCTTTAAAATTGGATTTAATTGGGACCTTAATCGTTCGACCTTGTGCATCAGACATCAAACCACGCATACCGGCCAGCTGTCTTACCTGATCAATATTTCCTCTCGCACCAGAATTTGCCATAATAAAAACATTATTTAAGCCACCAAACTCATCGGCCATTTTATCAGAAATATCCCCTGAAGCTCGTCGCCAGATTTCATTACTTCTAAGCAAGAATTCTTGAGAAGAAATCTTATTTGAATCCAATCGTTTGCTAAGTTCTGCAACATCACTCTCAGCGCTCTTAAGAATGCCTTTCTTTTGAGATGGAACCCTAAGATCATCGATTGAAATAGATATTCCAGATAATGTAGCATATTTAAAACCCAAATCCTTCAATCGATCGGCTAAGTCAGTAACAATGTTGTTTCCATATTTAATATACCAATCATAAATTAAATCACCCAACTGCTTCTTACCTAAAACAGCGTTAATATAAGGTTCATCTGAAATGCCATGAGATAAAAGAATATCCTGAACAGTCCTGTTAAAAATAATTCTACCCATGGTAGTTTCAATTTTTTCGCCCTTAAACTTGATAATTAAACAGGTATGAATATTAATATTACCGGTTTCCCAAGCAATCCATGCATCATCCATACTTCTAAAATATTTTAAGTCTTTTTTCTCATACTCAGGATTATTAACCGTTAAAAAGTAACATCCTAAAATCATATCCTGTGTTGGTGTAATGATGGACTTACCATTGGAAGGAGAAAGTATATTATTAACAGACAATATCAATAATCGACATTCAGCTTGAGCCTCAATAGATAACGGCACATGAACGGCCATTTGGTCACCGTCAAAATCAGCGTTAAATGCAGTACAAACCAACGGGTGAACCTGTATGGCTGCACCCTCAACAAGTTTTGGTTCGAATGCTTGAATTCCCAATCGATGCAGCGTTGGTGCACGATTTAATAAAATTGATTGCCCTTTAATTACTTTTTCTAAAACATCCCAAATAAATACTTCTCTGTCTTCAATCTTTCTTTTAGCCGATTTAACATTGGTAACCAATCCTTGATTAACCAGTTCGTTAATTATAAACGGCTTAAATAATTCCAAAGCCATTTCCTTAGGAATACCACATTGATGAAACTTCAATTTAGGACCAACAACAATTACAGATCTTCCAGAGTAATCCACACGCTTCCCGAGTAGATTTTGACGAAAACGACCTTGTTTACCTTCTATAATGTTGCCCAAGGATTTTAATGGACGCCCATTAGAACCAGTAACAGCACGACCACGCTTACCATTTGAAATAAGTGCGTCAACTGCTTCTTGAAGCATACGCTTTTCATTTCGAACAATCATGTCTGGCGCACCAATATCCAGTAATCTCTTTAAACGATTATTTCGATTAACAACACGACGATATAAATCATTTAAATCAGATGTGGCAAATCGACCACCTTCTAGTTGAACCATTGGTCGAAGATCAGGCGGCATGACTGGAATAACATCCAAAATCATCCATTCAGGTGAATTTCCAGATTCATGCAATGATTCCAGGATTCCTAATCGTTTGGTTGCCTTAATTTTCTTCTGACCAGATAAGGTATGAAATGATTCCCTTAATTCAGAAATCGTTGATTCAATATCCATCATATTTAAAATAGATTTAATCGCTTCAGCACCCATTTGAGCTTTGAATTTATCACCATATTGCTCTTTTAACTCATAATATAGATCTGTAGATAATATTTTTCTGAATGGAACAACATCCTCAATCGACTTGTCGACTTGAGTCACAATGTAAGAATCGTAGTAAATAACCTCTTCCAATTGGCGGGTAGTTAGATCAAGTAAGATTCCCATATACCCGGGAATTCCTTTCAAAAACCAAATATGCGATCCCGAACAAGCCAGTTCAATATGTCCCATTCGTTCACGTCTAACCTTAGAATGAGTGACTTGAACACCACATCGCTCACATACGATACCACGGTATCGAATACGACGATATTTACCACATGAACATTCCCAGTCCTTTACTGGACCGAAAATCTTTTCACAGAAAAGACCTTTTCTCTCTGGTTTAAATGTTCGATAGTTTATGGTTTCAGGCTTTTCGACTTCACCATATGACCAATATCGAATTTTATCTGGTGAGGCAAGACCAATTTCTAAATAATCAAAATCTGTTGAATCAGTAACTAACATTTATCTCTCCTTACCTGTTATCAATCTCTTCATCATCAACTGTTTTGACACGTATGTCCAAAGCGATTGAACGAAGTTCTCTTAATAAAACTCTAAATGATTCCGGCGTACCTGGCTTTGTAAGACCTTTACCTTTAATAATGGCCTCATACGCTCTTGCCCTACCAGTTAAATCATCCGACTTAACAGTTAACATTTCTTGCAGAGTATTCGCCGCACCATAAGCCTCAAGTGCCCATACTTCCATTTCTCCAAAACGTTGTCCACCATATTGAGCTTTACCACCCAACGGCTGCTGAGTAACTAATGAATAAGGACCTGTAGAGCGCGCATGAATTTTATCGTCTACTAAATGAATTAGTTTTAAAACATACATGTAACCAACAGTAACTTCTCTTTCAAAATGCTCACCAGTACGACCATCTCTTAAGTTAACCGTACCGGTTCGTTTAATCCACTCATATCCAGGGGATTTTGAAGCAGTTGTTAATCGCTCTTCCAATTTATCCACAGATGCATTAGGAGCAATCACTTCATCAAACGATTGAGCCATATAGTTTTCACCAATGACATGCGATGCCATTCCTAATAGAGTTTCAAATAACTGACCAACATTCATACGTGAAGGAACACCCAATGGATTTAGGATGATATCCAACGGCTGCCCATTCGGAAGAAAAGGCATATCTTCCTCTGGTAAAATGGTCGATACAACACCTTTGTTTCCATGGCGCCCAGCCATCTTATCGCCAATCGACAGTTTACGAAGTTGAGCAACATATACTCGAACTAGAATATTAACACCAGGAGATAAATCATCCCCATTATCTCTTGTAAACACACGAACGCCAATTACTTTTCCAGATTCTCCAGACGAAACACGCAATGAAGTATCTTTCATATCTCGCGCCTTATCTCCAAAAATGGCTCGCAATAATTTCTCTTCTGCTGGAGGCTCACTTTCCCCCTTTGGTGTAACTTTACCAACCAATATATCACCAGCGGAAACCATGGCTCCAATACGAATAATCCCATCTTCATCTAAGTTAGCAAGCGCTTCCTCAGACACATTAGGAATTTCAGCCGTTAATTCTTCAGGACCTAACTTTGTGGTTCGCACATCAATTTCATAGCGATGAATATGAATTGAAGTAAAAATATCATTTTTTACTAATCGTTTAGAAATAACAATGGCATCCTCAAAATTGTAACCTTCCCATGGCATGAAACCAACCAATATGTTTCTTCCCAAAGACAATTCACCGTTCGAAGTAGAAGAACCATCCGCAATCAAATCACCCTTCTTTAGTTTCATTCCTTGATAAACAAATGGTTTTTGATTTCGACATGTATTTTGATTCGTTCTCTGGTATTTCTGTAACTCATACGTATGAGTTTTCGACCCTTCCTTTACCTTTACAGCATGGCTGTCGGTTTCAATAACCTCACAGTTTTCTCTGGCCGTAACCAAAACCTCTGTATCTCTTGCTACAACTGACTCTAGTCCAGTACCAATATAAGGCGATTCTGGATTTAAAATCGGAACAGCTTGTCGTTGCATGTTAGCACCCATCAATGCACGGTTGGCGTCATCATGTTCTAAAAATGGAATTAATCCACAAGCAACACCCAGTAACTGACGAGGAGACACACCAATATATTGAACCTTATCCAACGGGGTAAAATTAAAGTCTCGTTGGTAACGTGTAACAATTTGTTCGCCTTGAAGAACACCTTTTTTTACTGGAGAATCCCATGGAGCTATATAGTAATTTTCTTCAATATCAGCGGCTAAAAAATCAACCTCATTCGTAATTTTACCTTTTTTTACTTGATAATAAGGAGTTTCAATAAATCCAAACTTATTCACCCTAGCAAATGTTGCCATTGGACCAATTAGACCCGCATTTGGGCCCTCAGGAGTTTCAATTGGGCAAATACGCCCATAGTGTGTCGGATGAATATCTCGAACCTCATACCCTGCCCTCTCCTTCGTTAAACCACCTGGGCCTAAAGCACTTAATCGACGTTTATGAATAACTTCTGCCAATGGATTGGTTTGGTCTAAAAACTGAGACAACTGGGAACTTCCGAAAAACTCTCTCATTACCGCAACCAATGGGCGAATATTAATTAAATGCTGAGGAGTAATGGACTCATTCCCTTTTAACGCCATTTGTTCTTTAATTAATCGCTCTAATCGAACCAACCCAATACGGAATTGACGTTGCAACTGTTCCCCTACGGTACGAACACGTCGATTGCCAAGGTGATCAATATCATCAGTTAGCCCTCGTTTATGAACCAAATCACAAATATACTGTATTGTTGCAATGATATCTTCCTTAACCAACGCCGTAGTCTCAACAGGCTTACCAGAAAAATAAAACCGTTGATTAATTTTATGACGACCAACATCGGACAAATCATATTTTTCTTCATTAAAAAACAATGAATCCAACAATGCTTTGGCACCTTGCAAGGTAACTGGATCACCAGATCGCAAGCCTTTGTGAAGTTCAATTAATGCATCATCCTCATTTGTAAAAGGAAACTTGGTAATTGTTGGTTCAAATAAATCCTTTTCCTTAACAAGGTCAAAGAATGTCTTTTCATCGTACCCAAGCGCAGATAAAAACAATGTCAAAGGAACTTTTTTAACTTTATTGAGGTGTGCGTAAAACAATTGCTTTGAATCAACTTCTATCTCTAACCATGCACCTTTTGATGGTATGATGGACGCCAGAAAATCCTGAAAACCAGGAATATTCGGAGTCTTTTCTCTAAAGTAAATTCCAGGAGAACGAATAAATTGACTAACAATAACTCGCTCGGTTCCATTGACCAAGAAAGTACCGCTATTTGTCATTAGTGGGATATCACTTAAAAATACTTCTTGCTCTTGCACTTCACCCGTTTCAACTGAAATTAAACGAACTGGTGCCTTTAACGGAGATGCATAGGTCAACTCACGTTTACGCATTTCCTCATAATCCAATTCCGGCTCTCCCAAAGTAATACCATCTAAAAACTCAAGCTGATACTTACCCCCATAACCAACAATTGGAGAAATCTTTTTAAGTTCTTCCCCAATACCTTCTTTTAAAAAGCGCTGAAAAGATTCTACTTGCAAATCCAATAAATTGGGGACTGTCAGATTTTCTTCTGGAGCATCTTTATGCAAGGGAACTCTTTCACGATACGTTTTATATTTTGACAATTTACACCTCATTTAAATAAAGAAAGCCTGGAACACACCATGCGAGTGATATTCCAGGCCAAAGAAAAAACTAAAAAATTATTTCAATTCTATTTCTGCACCTTGCTCTTCAAGCTGCTTTTTTAAGGTTTCAGCCTCATCTTTTGCGACACCTTCTTTAACGGCCTTAGGGGCTGCATCAACCAATTCCTTGGCTTCTTTTAAACCAAGCCCAGTAATTTCACGAACAGCTTTTAAAACCTGTATCTTTTTATCACCAGCAGATTTCAAAACAACATCAACGGTATCACTTCCTGAATCAGCATCATCACCACCGTCAGCTGGTGCAGCAGCACCGGCAACGGCCACAGGGGCAGCTGCTACAACTCCAAACTTGTCTTCTAAAGCTTTAACCAATTGAGATAACTCAAGAACAGTCATTTTCTCTACAGAATCTATGACCTTTTGAGCATCCTTGCTTAATTCGATTTCCTTTTCAACGGTTGTTTCTTCTGACATTTTTTCCTCCTAATTTTTTTGGTTTTTAATCGCTTCTAATGAATACACTAGTCCGCGCATCGGAGAACTCATACTCATTACAAATCGACTAATTGTTGATTTTAAACCACCAACAAGCTGCCCAATTAACACGTCTCTGGATGGCAACTTGGATAGCGCTTTAACTTCTGACTCAGAAATAAACGAACCATCCAAATAACCGCCTTTGACAACCAAAGATTCGTTTTCTTTCAAAAACTTATACATCTTTGATGCAACAACCGGACAATCTTGTTTTGAAACTACGAGAGCTGTTGGACCTTTTAACAACTCTTTTGGGCAATCAATGTTTAACCCATCAAAGGTTTTCTGTATTAGTGAATTTTTGATAACAAAATATGAAGCACTACCCTCACGCAATACGCCTCTTAAACCTTCAAGTTGATTAACCGTTAACCCTCGATACTCAGTAAAAAACAAAGCATCTGAAGCTTCAACCTCTTTGGTTAAGTTTTCAATCTTTTGTTTTTTACGAGATAAAACTTCCTCACGAACTGACATTTTAGTTACCCTTCCATTTAACGTCCATAGGTTTAATTTTTACACCGGGACCCATGGTAGAACAAATTGTGATAGATTTCAAGTAGACACCTTTAGATTTTGAAGGTTTTAGTTTATTAACCTGAGAATAAACCTCCCTAAAGTTCTCTAATAATTGATCAGCCGAAAATCCTACTTTACCAATAAGTAAGTGCAAATTGCCTTCTTTATCATTACGAAACTCAACCTTACCTGCCTTAAACTCTTTTACAGTATTAATAACATCCGTTGTTACAGTTCCAGACTTAGGACTTGGCATTAAACCTCTCGCACCCAATAAACGTCCCAACTTACCAAGTTTTGGCATTACCTTTGGTGTAGCAATCATTAAATCAAAATCAAGCCAACCATCGGAAATTTTCTTCAAAACATCATCCAAGCCACATTCAATGGCGCCGGCCTCCAAAACTGGGGACGTATTTTCATCATCGGTAACAACAACGATTCGAACATCCTTGCCCGTACCATTTGGCAAAGTCAATGTTCCTCTGACCAATTGATCAGCATGTCGTGGGTCAATACCTAAAGAAAAATGAACCTCTACTGACTCATCGAACTTCGCATAAGCAGCTTTTTTACAAATATTAATCGCTTCGTCAGGATCATACTCCTGCACCAAATCAAACTTTTCTTCTATAGCTTTTTTATTTTTTGTTATCATTTCTATACAACCTCAATTCCCATGCTTCTTGCCGAACCCGCAATAATAAGATCCGCCTGATCCAAATCAACGGCATTCAAATCTGGCATTTTTATTTCAGAAATTTTACGAATATCATCTTTAGAGATCTTCCCAACAATTTCTCGACCAGGCATCTGAGATCCTTTTTTCAAATTGGCATATTTTCTAATCAAATCACTGGCAGGTGGTGTTTTGAGAATAAAATCAAATGTACCATCAACATATGCTGTAATTTCTACTGGAACAACTTGGCCCATACGATCTTTGGTTTTATCGTTATATGCTTTGCAAAATTCCATAATGTTAATTCCGGCTTGTCCCAAGGCTGGTCCAACGGGTGGAGCTGGATTTGCTTTTCCACCTTCGATTTGCAATTTAATTACTGTTTTAACTTGTTTCGCCATACCGTTCTCCTTTGTTACTTGTTATCCACATATTTTTCAACTTGATCAAAATCAAGCTCAACAGGCGTTTCTCGACCAAAAATAGATATTAATGATTTTAATTTGCCACGCTCTGCATTAATTTCTGAAATTGATCCAGTGTAACCCCTAAATGGACCAGAAATCACTTTAATTGTTTCATTAAGCTCAAAATCAACCTCAATCTTCTTCATTTTTTCACCCAACTGTCGAAGAATTCGATTGATTTCATCTTCTGTAACTGGGGTTGGCTCATTCTTTGTTCCAACCAACTTAGCAACACCAGGCAAACGACGTATTAAATACCATGTGCCTTCATCTGGGATCATTTGAACAAATAAATATCCAGGAAACATTTTCTTCACTTTTTCTTTGCGTTCATTATTTTTAATTTCAACCGTTTCTTCTTCTGGCAACAAAACTCTAAAAACAATGTCCTTGAACTCATTCTCGAGCATCTGCAAAATACGATCCCTTACTTTTTGTTCATATAGTGCATAACACTGAACAATGTACCATTGAGCGGCTTCATTCACCTTGGCCGACTCAACATCTTCGGAAGATTCAGAATGCACAGCGGCATCATCTTCTAAAATATCTTCTTCATCCAAAATAATTGAATTGTTATCTTCAACCACATCTCCATTACTAGAAACTTGCGTTTCAGATTCTATTTCTAATTCTTCTAAAGATTGATCATTATCCATAATTAAATACCTTTCACCTTAATTTCGTATTCCAAAAATCACTTTAGATAGTAGAAAATCTGAACCGGCAACATAAATTGTAAAAAAAATTACCATAAAAATAGTAATAATTGAAGACCTAATGACAAAATCTTTCTTTGGCCACTCAATTTTTTTAAACTCACTTTGAAAATCTTGAACAATATTTGATCTAATTTTTGACATAGTTTTGAACCTTACTTACTGGCAGGCTCGGTCGGATTCGAACCGACAACACTCGGTTTTGGAGACCGATGCTCTACCAATTGGAGCTACGAGCCTAGCATCCATTTGAATTGATTTATTATAAGGTAATATCATTTTTACTCATCGTCAATGAAAATAAATATTATTATTGTTTGATTAAAACGAATATGTTAATATATCGTCCTATTTAGATAAAAGTCGGAGGAAACTATGTTTGCAGTAGTAGAAATTAATGATAAACAACACCTTGTCCGTGAAGGTGACATACTTACGATCGATGGCTCAATCAATGAAAAGTCAATCACATTTGACAATGTATTATTATTACAAAATGATAAATCCACAATTATTGGTCAACCATATGTTGAAAAATCAAGTGTTGAAGCTGATGTGATTGAAACTGGAAAAAGAGAAAAAGACATCGTATTTAAATTCAAACGAAAAACTGGATACAAAGTTACACGTGGACACCGACAAAACAGTACGTTAATTAAAATTAAAAAAATTAAAACTTCATCAACAAAAAAAGCGACGTCTGAAACAGCCAAAAAAAAAGAGGCGAATGATTCCAAAACTGAATCAGAAAAAAAATAATCTAAGGAGAATCCGATGGCACATAAAAAAGGTAAAGGGAGTACAAAAAACGGAAGAGATAGCCAATCAAAACGATTGGGTGTTAAACGCTATGGTGGACAACTCGTTACCGCTGGATCCATTTTAGTTCGACAACGAGGAACAAAATTTTTACCGGGTGAAAATACTGGATTAGGTAAAGATTTTACAATTTTTGCTAAAGTAGATGGAACGGTTCAGTTTTCATACAATGCTAGAAATAAACAACAAATCAATATTGTTCCACTCGTTGAAAAATAATTGGCTTTTGTAGATACTCTTAGCATTCAAGTCCAAGCAGGAAATGGGGGCAACGGACGAATTAGCTTCCGTAGAGAAAAGTTTGTGGCCAAAGGAGGCCCTGATGGTGGGGATGGTGGCAATGGTGGCGATATTATTTTTATTGCTTCAAAAAAAATCAGCACCTTTTTGGACTTATCCAGCAAAAGAACATATAAAGCCGGTCATGGAGAGGATGGAAAACCTCGACAAAAAACCGGAAAATCTGGCAAACATTGCATCATTGAAGTTCCTTGTGGAACCATTATCTATGGAAGTGATGATAATGAAATAATTAATGAACTTACCGATGATAATCAGTCATTCACATTAGCAAAAGGTGGCAGAGGAGGAAAGGGGAACACCCATTTTTCAACATCTCGGATTCAAACACCCAGGAAAGCAACCTCAGGGAAACTCGGTGAAAAATTATCCATTCACTTAGAACTAAAAGTGATTGCCGATGTTGGACTTATCGGGTATCCAAATGCCGGAAAGTCCACGTTACTAAAAACAATCACCCAAGCAAACCCAAAAATTGCCAATTACCCATTTACGACACTTCATCCTAATTTAGGCATTTTTCGCCGGTTTGATAAAGAAGTTGTTATTGCAGATATTCCCGGCATTATTGAGGGAGCCGCCGAAGGTATTGGGCTTGGAAATCAGTTTTTGAGACACATTAGCAGAACCAATATTTTGCTATTTCTAATAGAACCACAATTGGAATTAATTGAAAAAACATATGATACCCTCACTAAATTACAACACGAATTGCAAAAATATGATCCCAAACTATTAGAAGAAAAAAGGATCATTGTGGCAGTGAATAAAATTGATTTACTGGATGATGATCAAGAATCAAAAATCAAACGTATATTTAAAGATCATCAAATTGTACTAATTTCTTGCTTTTTAAGAAGAGGTATCGAAAAATTAGAGCAAAGGATCAGTGAAACAATCAATGAAACGAATCATCATTAAAATTGGAACCAACCTATTAACAGATAATCACCAACGGCTTGATTTAAATAATATGAGACATTTAATTTATCAAGTGGCTGACGAACAATTAAAAGAAACAACATATGAATTTATTATTGTTAGCTCAGGAGCCATTACAAGTGGTGCAAAGCACATGAACATTACGCCTGAAAATTTAGCAGAAAAACAAGCCGCTGCATCCATTGGTCAAATTCTATTGTTTCAAAAATACTATGAATTTTTCCAAACAAAAAATATCTGTGTTGGTCAACTTTTAGTCACCAAAGATAACTTTGATGATCCTGAAAAAAAACAAAACATTAACCAAACCATAAACACATTATTGAAAAATAATATTATCCCCATTATCAATGAAAATGATTCAGTATCCACAGAAGAAATTCAGTTTGGCGACAACGACCAGCTATCGGCCATACTCGCAAAAAATTTATCTGTGGACCATTTAATTATATTAACCAATACAGATGGGCTGTTGGATGAAAATAATGATGTAATCCCTTTGCTAAATAACATTAGCGATAAGGAGTTATCTCTAGTGGAAGATTCAACATCATCTGTTTTTTCCAAAGGTGGGATGAAATCTAAATTATTGGCCGCAAAAATTGCATTGGATGCGAACATCAAAACAACCATTGCAAATGGGCGCACCGAAAATATCATTCATAAAATATTATCAAACACAACCATTGGAACAAAAATACAACCTTAAGTACCAAGGTTGAGCGACATAATTTTTTTAAACCGATAGAGATCGTAATTATTCCTGCCGATTAAAAATTAATTATGCTAACGTAGAAAAGTCACCATCATCGTCCAATAACCGCTTCTGTTTTTCATAATTGGATGATTGATTAAATAGATTATCGATCTGCTGATTCAATAATGACGCATCATTATAATCCGGTGTGCCTTCTGGAATCACAAACCCGTCCAATGTTTTTTTACTGCCATCACCTTGAATATCTTTCACTGAAAAGTTTGCATCAGAAATAATTCGCAATGCCACACGATCCGCCTTCTGAACCCCAGTCACTTCATACGCTGCAAAATCCGGGTTATTAAAATCACGCAAACTAATAATGAATAAATATTTTTGAATGTGTGATAAATCTTGCTTTGAAGGAATGGCTTCCCCTTTGGGATGGGAGTGATATGTACCATAATACTCAAGCCCATGCTTATTAAAAAATAAATGAGCACGTTCAATATCTTGTGGAAAAATAGCGAAGACATCCGTCTTATTGGAGATATCCTGATTCATCACAGGATAAATTGCACAAATCACATTGTCTTTTCCACCAATAAACCCACCCGATTCATACGGATAGTTTTTTTGAACCTGATCAATAATTATTTTATAATGCCGCTCTGTAATTGAAAACCCTGCCATAATTCAATAGTGTATATGAAAGTTAAAAAGAAACCTAGCCATTCAATTTAGAAAATAAGTTTAACTGATCTTTAATTGAAGTAAACAACCATTTAAAATATTGATGATTTTTTTCGACATAGTAGCCACAACTATCATAAATAAATCCATGCTCATAAAAAAAACTAGTGGGGTATTGACGACAAATCGCGGGCCTTGATTCATAACGACTACACATATGCTCATCAGTTAAACAACGGCAATCAAACGACTCAATTTTGCCACATTTATGGTTGGGAACAAACGAATCATAATCCGGATATTGCTTTAAATATTGATCCCACACCGACAATGACTGAATTGGCTTTTGAGAATCATACAACATGATGGACTGACAACACTGCCCCGAATGCTTGCAGGCACCTTTGATATTAAAAACCAAGCCTTTGATCATGATCATTAAATAATATGGAACACTGGTAAACGGAATCAGCCGTCGAGAAACGACATAGGCAATCTGTAAAAGAAAAAGAGCAATCAAGCGGAAACCATTAATGTTTGCTTAACTGTATCAATAATTGACTGTATTCCTTGCGTCCCAATCGTTAAAAACGAATTTAAATGCTCTGAACTAAACGGGCTTTTCTCAGCAGTCCCTTGGATTTCTATAAAGCGACCATCGTCCGTCATGACTAAATTTAAATCCACTTCTGCTGATGAATCTTCAATATAATCCAAATCAAGCATCACTTGCCCATCGACCAACCCAATACTGATGGCCGAGACAAAATTTCGTATAGGATTTTGAGTCAATTTACCGGCAGCCATTAACGATTGAACCGCATCATACAACACAATCATGCCACCCGTAATGGACGTTGTACGAGTACCTCCATCGGCTTGAATAACATCGCAATCAATTAAAATACTTCGTTCTCCCAATGCCTCTAAATCAATAACCGCACGCAGTGAACGACCAATAAGGCGTTGGATTTCCATGGTACGCCCGGATTGCTTCCCCTTACTCACCTCTCGGCGAATGCGTTCATTGGCACACGCCGGTAACATCGAATACTCCGCAGTTACCCAACCTGAACCACTATCTTTTAAAAACCGAGGAACCCCTTCTTCAATGGTTGCCGTGCATATCACCTTTGTTTTTCCAAAAGAAATCAACACGGAGCTATCCGCATTTTCTATAAAATCCTTCTCTATTTTAATCTCTCGTAATTCAGAATTTTGACGACCACTATGTCTCATAAGTTTCTCCCTTCGTTTGCGATAATTGTTTTTGCTCGATGAGCTTTCGCCCTTCAGCAATATTTTTTTCAATTTTTATCACGTTTTTTTGTAATTTTGTAGCCAATAACTGCAATCGAGATAAAATACCATCGGCATACTCATTGGCATCTTGCTTTAAACGCAACATCTCTTTTTTCGTATCTAGTAACTCAGTATCAGTCATTTGAACATTCGCTGCTTGGTAAAAATGATCCGACATGGACTCATTTTGATGCTCAATTTCACTCACCGCATCATTCAACTTTTTAATAATAGAATATGCCTCATCTGGATCAACCAATAACTTATTGGATAACATCTGCTTTTTTGATGACTTAAATAATGATTCAAGTAAAAAGATAATGCCTTTTAATTTATCCATGAAACTTCTCCTCTAATTTAGTTTTAACATATTCACTAACATACTCTGAAATATTTCCTTTTAATTTTGCCAATTGTCGGACAATACTCGAACTCAAATAACTATATGATTGGTCGGTCATTAGAAAAACGGTATCAATGCGAGAATCTTGCGCACGATTGGTCAAGGACATTTGAAATTCATATTCAAAATCACTCACAGCACGTAACCCTCGAATAAGATTAAAAATTTGTTTTTCTCGTGCATAATCAACCAGTAAACCCTGAAACCCCTCAACAATCACCCGATCAGAATGAATGCTATTCGAAATTAAATCAATCCTCTCCTCAATAGTAAACAATGGCTGTTTCTCAAGATTATCAATCACACTCACATGAACAACATCAAACACATTGAGTGCCCGATGAATAATATCCAAATGACCATTGGTGATAGGATCAAAGCTTCCGGCATAAATTGCACTCACTGACATAAGAATCCGATCATCTCAATCATAGATTGATTGTAGCCTACATTGGGGGTCGATAGCAACATAACCATTAGGGTTGAATAAACACACTCAAGCGTGAATTGCCATATTTATACTGTTTTGCCACCTCAAACAAATCAGCGGGGCAAAAATTAACATCATGTTCCACAAATAACCAACCATTGGACTTGAGTAATGACCGATTAAAAATGGTTATAATACTGACGGTATAGGTGTCTTTATCCGCCCAAATAGGATCTAAAAAGATAAAATCAAATGTTAGATCTGTGATATTTAAATAACGTGTAATATCCTGACGAACAATATCAATCCCAGCACCTAAGGATTCTTTATTATACTTTAAAAATTTGACTTGCCGATCAACACAAACAACCATTGACGCCCCTCGAGATTCCGCCTCCAAACCAACCGCACCAGAACCAGAACAAAGATCTAAAAACGATGCCTGCTGAATTTGAGACCCAAGAATATTGAAGACAGACTCCCGAACAATCGATTTTGTCGGACGAAACAAACGATCCTTTGGGAACTTCAGCGATCGACGTTGATATTTTCCAGAGATAATATGCATGTTAATTCAATAACTCCGCTTGAACAGCACTTTGCTGCAAAAAATAATCATAAATATCACGATACCTATCCGGATTTTTCAAAACCAAATCGCAACACTGCACCACCCGTTGAATCAATGGCTTATTGGATAAATTAGCAAAAGCAAAAACAATCTCCCCCGATTGCTGGGTTCCCAATAAATTACCCGGCCCTCGAATCTTTAAATCTTCTTCAGCCAACTCAAACCCATTGGTGGTATTTAGCATGGCCTTGATGCGTTGACGAGACTCCACCGACTTTGGATCAGCTACCAAAAAACAATGCGCCTGATCTTTACCGCGCCCCACACGCCCCCGCAATTGATGCAGTTGCGATAAACCAAATCGCTCAGCATTCATAATCACCATAATTGTTGCATTGGGAACATCCACGCCCACTTCAATCACTGTTGTTGACACCAATAATTGAATCTCATTTGCCTTAAATAATGCCATGACCCGCTGCTTATCATCATTGCTCATTTGACCATGCAATAAACCAACACGACAGTCTAAAAACACTTGTTGAAGTGCTTCAAACCCATCCACAGCCGCCTGCAACGACTCCAAATGTTCAGACTCTTCAATGAGTGGATAAACAACATAGGCCTGACGACCCGATGTCAACGCCAAGCGAATAAATTCATGGACCTGACCCAAGCGTTGAATTTTCCCAAAATATGTTTTAGCGGCCAATCGACCCGGCGGCATTTCGTCAATCACATCATGATCCAAATCCCCATAATGAGTTAACATTAGAGATCGAGGAATCGGAGTTGCTGACATAAACAAACAATGTGGAGGAATCGTGGATTTCTCAATCAATGTTTGGCGTTGAAAAACACCAAAACGATGTTGTTCATCAATAACCACCAACCCCAATTTGACAATATCCACAGAATCTTGCACCAAAGCATGCGTTCCAACAACGATGAGTGGACCATCACTTTTCAATGCATCCAGCACCTCTGCCCGCTCTTTTTTACGCTGCTTGCCTTTGAGTAAACAAATACGAACACCCAATGAAGAACATCGATCCAACAGCTTTAGATAATGCTGCTCAGCTAAAATTTCGGTTGGGACAAGCATGGCTGATTTATACCCACTGCTCACACAAGCCAACAAACTCAGGATAGCAATATCCGTTTTTCCTGATCCCACATCCCCCTGAATCAATCGAAACACCGACCGATTGGACTGAAAATCAGAGCAGATATTCGACCAAACGCGGGCTTGTGCATGGGTTAATGCATACGGCAACGCATTCACATAAGATTGAACCAACGCTGTATCAGAAGAAATTGATACTGAAGAACGAGTGGTTTTATTTTTTTGATGACGATCTCTACGAGGATACATGTACTTAAAAACCTCATCAAATGACAATCGTTTCAATGCATCATCCAAAGACCGTTGATTTAATGGAAAATGAAACGCCATTAATGCATCCTTAATCGAGAGCAAGCCTTCTTGATCTCTAAGCTCTTTTGGAATCAAATCAACAATATCAGAAGTGGACAATAACTCCTTTACAATACCAACCAACACTTTATTTGAAACCCCTTTAATATCCGGATAAGCAGGAAAAATTTGACCATCTCCAGCCACTTTAAATGACGAACAAACTTCAAAGTTACTGACTTGAAACGCTGGACTCAATTGACTAGCATCTAATTTTCCATTGGCAATGACAAAGGGGTCATGTTTTAACTTTTCAATCAAATACTTCTGATTAAACCAAACAATGGGTATTTGATCTGTTTTTGTCATTAACATTGCGGAAAAAACCGTTAAATTACGTCGTATTTGTCGCTTAGAAACAGATCTGATTTTACCAATAATTGCATACGATTGATCCATAGAAATATCAGAAAATGAAATATCGTATCGACGAACATCATATTTTTTTGGTCGCAACAATAAGAAATGCTCACCATCTCTCACACCTTGTTTACCCAATAAAGTTTGCTGAGATGACGTTAAATATTTGGATAAAATACGATGTGCAATGGTTGAATTATATAGAAAAAGCATGATCTTTTCGATATTTCAGTACAACATCCACCCCATAATGAACCGATGAAACAAGTGAAACATCCAAAGAAATTTCTGATCCAGGAGACACAAATGGAACAGCATCAGAGCCAAACAATTTAGGAACTTTGGTTACCCATAATTCATCAAAATAACCGGCATCTAATATAGAGCGAAACACCGTTGACCCACCTTCAACCAAAAGGCCATGAATTTTTTGAGCATACAATGTCCGTAAAACAAGTTGCCAATTGGCCAATTTATCTGATGTTAAACCAGAAATAACTGTGAATCGATCATGATTACTATCAAGATGATCCGAACGAAAAAGAATAATATTTCGTCCAGAATCAAGTGTTTGATCTATCCAATTCATATCCACATGATGTTGAGGATCTAATATAACAATCACCGGTTGAAAATCATTGAGTTGATCAATTCGAATATTTAATCTGGGTTGATCAATATTTATGGTATTTGCCCCCACACATATGGCTTGAACATTTTTACGCAATTGTTGAACAAGGTGCAATGACTCCGGTGATGAGATGTAATTTAGCCCATCACCATTTGGAGCAATCATTCCGTCTATACTCATGGCCGACTTCACATACACAAAAGGCCGATTAAATTTATGAAATGCATGAAATTCCTTCAAACATTCCAATCCCAACTCTGGAAAACAATGGGGAATAACCTCCACCGATTGGGCCTCCAAAATGGCCTGCGCTTTTCCATCCACACGAGGATTGGGATCATTGATGGCCCAAATCACACGTTTGATACCAGCACTCAATATTTTTTCAACACAAGGGGGTGTTTTTCCGTGATGCACACAGGGTTCCAATGTTACCAACAACGTTGCCCCTTGAGCCGCACGCCCTGCCTGATTAAGGGCAATCACTTCAGCATGATCATAGCCATACAGTAAATGAAAACCTTCAGAAATAATCTGATTATTTTTTACCACAGCCGCACCAACCGCTGGATTGGGATATTGTGACCCACGTTTTTCAATGGTTTTTTCAATCAGATACACCAATGTCTTAGATTCAAATGGATTGATTTGATGGATCATTGGTAAAAATAATATCCCCATTCAATTTGATAACGATAAATGACGAATGATTAATGATAAATTCTTCTTGAAAAAAATCACCACCATAATGAACACCCGTGTAGAGTTCCTGTAACTGATCCTCGCTAATTTTTTCAAACACTTGAAAATCAACCGAATCCAAGTCATCTGTAAACGTAAACTGAACACTTACTTTTTGATAGTCATCATCAAGACTCAGGATCCATTCAACTTTGGCTGGGGAACCTTTACTAAACACCAATTGAACTTTTCCATTATCAAACATATACTGATCAGCCAGTGGCAATTGAGATACCACTTTACCAAATTCGATATTGGTTGAAAATATAGGGGGCATGATTTCTAACTCCAAATTTGAGCCTTGCAATATAAACCGAATCTCATCTTCCGTTTTACCAATAAATGACGGAACCAAGATTTCTTGACGACCCTTGGATACAAAAAGCTTCACGGCACGACCTTGTTTAATGGATCGCCCAACCGGTGGTTCTAATCGAATAATATGACCTTCTGGAATGGTGGGGTGATAATTGTATTTAATTGTGCGAGGTTTTAATTTTAATTCAATTAAGGTCTCCTTAACCCTATCCAATGAAACTTCTGTGACATCTGGAATTTGAACCACCTCATATTTTTTAAAATACGACACGTACCCAAAATAAATAAGAACCGTTAATAAAATAACCGTAAAAATGTTGGACATTATTGTCATCCACTGCCCAAATTTAGATCGTTTGGAAGCACTAATGTCTGAGGAAAATGACTCCGCTGGCTTTAAATGATTTGAAAGCTTCTCAAATTTAACCGTTTCTCTTCCTTCCAATATACCAATAATTAATCGAAAACTATGCCAACGTTCAGACGAATCAAGTTGAATACTTTTCATAATAAAAAAATTAAGCTTATCACTAATTTTATCATTGAATTCAGAGCAGGTAACCGGACCATCCATAAAACAAGACTTCAAACGAATGAGTGATTGTTGACTATTATAAGGCCATTTTAATGTCACCAAATAAAACGCTAAAATACCAAAGGAGTAAATATCAGTTTTCGTTGAAAAATGAAAACCCTTTAAAAACTCTGGGGAAAGAAAAATACTTCCATCAAACACATCAACATTGGAAATAAAATACTCCAAACAAATTAAATTTACTTTTGCAGGACCAAGAACCACCGATTCATTGTCAGTCATAAAAATATTATTTAAACTAAAATTTCCAAACACTAAATTCTTTTGCTCAATGGAATATAAAATTCGACTAACTTTTAATAACAGCCGATATCTTTTTTTTGAGCTTTCAGGAGACCCGGATAGTTTCTTTAGATACAAATCCAATGATATTAAGCTATCTTGTTGATGTTTATAAAAAATATAAAAATCTTCACCATCAAATTCAAAGTCAATCAATTCAAATAACCCTGAAATGGGTTGATATAAATAGTCTTGCAAGGATTGAATGCAATAATCAACAAAATGAGGCGATACCAATTCACGATGAAATTTCAACACATAAACTGGTTGAGACTGTTGCTCATCAACCCCATCATACAACGCATAAAAAATATCAGAAAATAACTTTGACTGAATTAAGTATCTTGATCGGATTCTTTTTTCTCTAAATGTTTTAATATCCATACATCTTGTCCATTTTTAGTAAAAACTCTAATCTTGTTATTGAGTTTATAACCATAATCTATTTTATCGTCATTTTTGGTTGGGGTAAATTGATATGATACAGGGTCCCTTTTTGAAACAAATGACAACTGAGTTCCATCAATGTAGGTAAACAATGTTTTTGTGGGTGTATGAACAATAAAAATCTCTTGTTGCACATTTTCTGAAACAATGTCATTTGATAATGTTCGAATTTGCTGCTCGACACCATTGCCCACCAATAAATAATCAGACACTTTTTTTAATACTTTATACCCATTCCCAACTTTTCGTTTGGTTTTCGTAATTGTATTATAATGAAATAAATCAGAACCGAGCTGGACAAATAAATACAAATTATCACCATGCACATTGGACACACGCGGCGTCAATGAAACCTGAGCAACGACATCGGATGATACAACATCAAGTTTATCTAACCCCTTTGAAGACACCATCCACAAATCAACATCCGACTCAAATAAATCAACATATTGGGTTGGCTTTTTCCAAAGTTGATAACCTGTAAAATAATCATACCCGGTTAAATCTCTATTTTGAGAGAACGTCACGATAACAGGGTAATTAATATGAAGTTTATATATACCATCCAACGGAATGCTCCACTTAACTTCTTTACGAATTAAATCAATGGATTGAATCGATGATTTTGAAAAAACAATCAACTGCTTAAACCCAACATACACACCAATGGGCGAGTTTAGAACAGGCAAACACCATGATTGAATATAGTTCGAATCAAATTCACAAACTTTTCGTTCAGTTGAATCAACATGGTAAAAAGTATCTTGATAGCCCTTGATAATGGGAGACGCTTGCACTGAAATCACCAAAGCTATCCCAAAGAGAAAAAATAAAAGAGAATTCAACGTAAAATTCCTTAATACTTTTTCTTTGTGATTCCTTGTTTTTTCTTCATATTGCGTCGAATATCAACTTGCTTTTCATCCGACTTTTTTAAAAATTTATTCAAAACATCTTCAAACTCTTTATTTTCAGAGCTTGATCGAATAAACAATGCTTTTTTAGGTTTGGTGTCAACCACTTTCTTTATTGAAAACTCAAGCTTTCCCTTTTTATTTCGGCCCAATACCTTAACCTTAACTTTTTCACCCAATTTAACATACTTATTAATATTGGTAACAAATTCATTGGCAACTTCAGAAATATGAATGAGTCCTTCTTCACCATTACCACAACGAACAAAAACTCCGAAATCTGCAATATTAGTAACCTCAACTTCAATAATATTCCCTTGTTCTACGACGTCACTAACGTCTACTTCTTGTTCATTTTCTTCTTGTGTCATCTATCCTCCTCAACATAAAAGCGATAGACAATTTCATTCGGCTTGATCATATGTAGCTTTTCTCTAGAAATGGTTTCCCAAGTTGATGTTTCTTGTAACTTTAATAACATATAATTAATCTTCGTTTGCCTTTGCTTAAGCTCAACAAGCTTCTCAGATTTGAGAATAAATTCTTGTTGAAACCTATTATATCTAAAAAAACCATTTATTCCAACCGAAAAGGTATAGAACAAAAACCCAAGTGAAATTAAAGAAAAAAAAAGCGAACGAAGTTAAATTTCAAACTTAAGATTCCTTGATACCAATGAATGGTTTTTCATACGCAGCAACAGTGCCCAAGCCATCATTAATTCGAATAAGTTGATTGTATTTTGCAATTCGATCCGTACGAGATAACGACCCGGTTTTGATTTGCCCAGCATTTGTCGCAACGGCTAAGTCAGCAATAAAGGTATCTTCACTCTCACCTGAACGATGAGAAATAACTGAATTATAGCCAGCACGATGAGCCATGTTAATCGCTTCCATGGTTTCAGAAACAGAACCAATTTGATTAACCTTAATTAAAATGGCATTCGCCACACCATCATCAATGCCTTTTTTCAATCGCTCAGAATTCGTAACAAATAAATCATCACCAACAATTTGAACCTTTGATCCCAGTCGATCCGTAAACATTTTCCATCCGGGCCAATCATCCTCAGCCAGCCCATCTTCAATAGAAACAATGGGGTATTTTTGAGTTAAATATTCATAATAATCAACCATCTCTTCACTGGTTTTTGATACACCCTCTCCCTCTAAATAATATTTATTCTCTTTAGCATTAAACAATTCATTTGCGGCGACATCCAAAGACAAAACCACATCCTCTTTGGGTTTATATCCCGCATTGACAATTGCATCCATAATAATTGAAATCGCTTCTTCATTGGTGGACAAATTGGGAGCAAAACCACCCTCATCACCCACAGAGGTTGCAAAACCTTTGGCCAACAATTCTTTTTTTAGTTGGTGAAAAATCTCAGCCCCAATTTGAATGGCTTGCTTCATATCTTTTGCCCCAACAGGCATAATCATAAACTCCTGAAAATCAACAGAGTTATCCGCATGCTCCCCTCCGTTAATGATATTCATCATTGGCACGGGCATTTTATGAGCAAAGACACCCCCCAAGTATGAATACAAAGGCAACCCCACCGCATCAGCTGCAGCACGAGCAACCGCCATTGAAACCCCTAAAATGGCATTGGCACCCAATACCTTTTTATTGTCTGAACCATCCAATGTCAGCATGGTATTGTCCACCAGTAATTGGTCCAAACCATTGATTCCTTGAAGCGCTGGCGCAATCACCGTATTCACATTCTCCACAGCTTTTTGAACACCTTTCCCCAAATAACGGGATTCCCCATCTCGAAGTTCCAGCGCTTCAAACGTACCGGTTGATGCACCTGAAGGAACAATTGCACGACCAAAGTGACCAGATTCTAATTGAACTTCAACTTCAACCGTTGGGTTTCCCCTAGAATCCAAAACTTCGCGACCATAAACCTGTGAAATAACTGCCATAATTTACTCCTTACCAATTAAAATATGGCAATTGACTTGCCAATTCATGTATTTTTTTATTATTCAATTTTAATAATGCTAACTCATCCCATGTTCCATCCAAAAACGCCTTTTTATGAGCATCTTTCATCGACGCTGAAAATGGTTGTTGAATACCACTAACCCTCAGTTCAGACGTCTTTAAATCAAAATCAAATGCATCATCTGAATTGCATTGGATATGATTAAACAAAACATCTAAATCAGACCGAGCTAATGTAACCGTAACAATCCCCAATGCTTTGCAATTTCCAGAAAAAATTTCAGCAAATGATTCGCCAATAATCATATTAAATCCCGCACGCTTGATGGCTTGAGGCGCATGCTCTCGAGAAGAGCCACAACCAAAATTATTTTCAACCAACATGATCGATGCATTTGAAAATTGAGGTTGATTAAGTGGATGATCTGAATTTAAGTGCCCATTGGAATAACGAGCATCATAAAATAAATACTCTCCCATATTATCAAACGTAACCTCTTTAAGGAATCGAGCCGGTACAATTCGATCGGTATCAACATCATTTCCAAGAATAGGAACAGCGGTTCCAGACACCGAAGTGACCACCAAAGAATTAGTCATTACTCACCTCTTTTCGAACATCAACAATATGACCATGAATAGCCGCTGAAGCAACCATTGCAGGACTCATTAATAAGGTCTTTCCCGTAGGGCTTCCCTGACGACCAATAAAATTTCGATTCGAAGAAGATGCACACACCTGATCACCCATTAGTTTATCGGTATTCATGGCCAAACACATCGAACATCCCGCATGCCGCCATTGAACACCAGCCTCAATAAAAATCTGATCCAATCCTTCAGATTCTGCTTGAGCTAAAACACGTTGAGACCCAGGAACCACAATCGCTGTAACATTGGGATGAACTTTTTTATCTTTAAATATAGCCGCTGCTTCACGCAAATCAGAAATGCGACCATTGGTGCACGATCCAATAAATGCAACATCGATGTGAATGGATTCTACCGATTGGGATTCTAATAACCCCATAAATTCAAAAGCCTCAGCCGCCGTGGCTGAATCCGAAGACTCAGCAATGGTTGGTAGTGACTGCGATACCCCAATGGCTTGACCAGGATTGATCCCCCAAGTCACCATCGGTTCAATGGATGAGCCATCAATAATAAACTCATCATCATAGTGGGCATCGTCATCTGATCGAATATTTAACCAATACGCTTTAGCCGAGTCAAAATCTTTGGGAGCATATTCTTTGCCTCGAATAAATTCAAATGTGGTCTCATCAGGATTAACATAACCAATCCGTGCACCACCTTCAATACTCATATTGCATACCGTCATTCGACCTTCCATAGACATATTGTCAAAGACATCCCCAGCATATTCGTAGGCATATCCCAAACCTCCCTTAACCCCCAATTCAGCAATAATTTTTAAAATAACATCTTTTGGTGACACCCCGTTTTTTAATTCGCCATTCACCAAAATACGACGAACTTTTAACCGAGACAATGCCAACGTTTGTGTTTCCATAACATTACGCACTTCAGTGGTGCCAATGCCAAATGCCAACGCACCAAACGCCCCATGTGTGGAAGTATGAGAATCCCCACATGCCACCGTCATTCCGGGCTGTGTCACCCCCAGTTCTGGGCCAATCATATGCACAATACCCTGCTTACCTGACTTAAAATCAAATAAAGGAATCCCAAAGTCAGCCGTATTTTTTTCAAGCGTTGATGCCATTAACTCAGCTTGTGGATCAGGAAAAGGGCGCTCAATGGACAGTGTAGGAACAATATGATCCATGGTAGCAAACGTTCGATTTGGAAATTTGACCGGCTGATTTCTTTCACGCAAGGACGCAAATGCTTGAGGCGATGTCACCTCATGAACCAAGTGCAACCCAATTAAGAGCTGATCCATGCCAGAAGGCAATGTGGTAACTTTGTGCGCATCCCATACCTTATCGTAAAGTGTTCCTTTCGACATGGGGGTATTATACAATTAGAGCTCAAAGTATACAAATTAAATGGCATGTTGACAGATGTATTAAGATTTATTTAGAAGCACTTAACTTCGCCTCTAAATTATTGGGTAGTGCCCTCATTATTTTGAGGGCATTTAATACACCGCTTCTCTTTTGGATGTCAGTAACGTACAATTCAACATATGAAATGTGCAATTTTAGACTATGGAACAGGAAACCTACAAAGTGTTCAAAATGCCATCGAACATTTGGGTCATGAAGCGCTTAGAATCAATAATTTTGATGACATTTCATCGGTGGATGTATTGATATTTCCCGGTCAAGGCGCCTTCGGGCCGGCCATGAACCAGTTAGCCACCATGGATCTAATCCGCCCCCTTCAGGAATACGTTGCCTCTAAGAAACCATTCATCGGAATTTGTTTGGGATTCCAACTGTTATTCAATGGCTCCTCTGAATCTGAGAAAGACGCCGGTCTAAACTGCTTGGAAGGCTATTTTAATCGATTTTCAGAGAAAGAATTATCCATTCCTCACATGGGGTGGAATACCATCCATGCAACCAATACCAATACCATTCTTGATGAATTCAATAATGAACGGTTCTATTTTGTGCATTCTTATTTTTTACCAGAATCCAATGAAAGGAACGCCGCGACCACCAACTATGGGGTAACATTTACCTCGGCCATGGCGAATAAAACACAATTAATTACACAATTTCACCCTGAAAAAAGTGGCGATGTGGGTTTAAGATTATTAAAAACATACTTTAATTCGTTATCATGACAAAAAAAAATAAGTGCATATCAGTTAAAGGCGCCCGGGTACACAACCTCAAAAATGTATCCTTAGACATCCCAAAAGACAAACTCATCGTATTTACTGGATTATCAGGCTCCGGAAAATCATCTCTGGCATTTGATACCATTTACGCTGAAGGTCAACGCCGATATGTGGAATCATTATCCGCCTATGCACGACAGTTTTTAGAACAATTGGACAAACCAGAAGTTGATTCACTGGATGGGTTGTCCCCTGCCATATCCATTGATCAAAAAAATGCATCCAATAATCCTCGTTCAACTGTTGGAACAGTCACCGAAATACAAGATTACTTACGACTGCTATATTCAAACATTGGAATTTTGCATTGTCCAATTAAAGGAACGCCAGTGAGAAAACAATCCACCCAAGATATGCTGAATGAAGCCAAGCATTGGAACAAAGGGAAAACCTTGCTTATTATGGCGCCCATTGCCACAAAGAAAAAAGGAGAGTTTCTAACTGTATTTCAGGATTTGCAAAAACAAGGATTTGTAAGGGTTCGAATCAATGGCGAAATTAAACGATTGGATGAATGTAAGCGATTGGAAAAATACAAGCAACACACCATCGAACTCATTATTGACCGAATCACCAATGATGAGGACCAACATGGGCGGTTATTTGAGGCCATAGAACTGGCAACGAAACAAGCCAATGGATTGGTCAAAATAGAAAATACAGACGACCAATCAAGCATCACGCTATCAGAACACTTTGTGTCAGATGATTATCAATTTAGAATTACAGAGCTTACCCCCCGTTTATTTTCATTTAACTCGCCCATTGGCGCATGTAATGAATGCAATGGACTGGGTGAAACCATGGCCTTTGAACCAGACTTGTTATTTTCAAATCACCAAACCGTTTTAGAAGCATGCGAACCTTATGTAAACTTTGAAAAAACCAACTATGGCATTCGTTTCTATGCAGATGCTGAAAAATTGGGACTAAAAATAAACTTAAAAAAGAAAATGGGACAGTTATCTGAAGAAGAACGATTATTCATTTATTATGGACGATATGGGGAAGAGATCGATGTTAACCAAAAATCAAAGTCTCGATTTGGTTGGAAATTCAGACCCCGAGGATGGGAAGGCGTCATCAATCTTCTAAGGCGGAGATACGCACAAACAGAATCGGATTGGGCCAAAGAGTATTATCAGAAAAATATGGTGACAACCACTTGTAAAGCCTGCAAAGGGCATCGTTTAAATGTGGAAGCCTTATCTGTAAAAATCAATGGACTATCCATTGCAGAATTTGGGGATTTATCAGTTCGAGATGCCAAAGAGGTACTGAATAATTTAAGCCTAACCCCACACGAAGAAGAAGTGTCATCTGAGTTAAGAAAAGAAATTTTAAACCGTTTGGATTTTCTGAATAATGTTGGATTGCATTATTTATCACTCAATAGAAAAGCCAATACCCTGTCTGGTGGAGAGCATCAACGCATACGACTGGCGACCCAAATTGGATCAGGACTAACGGGGGTATTATATGTATTGGATGAGCCCAGCATTGGACTTCATCAAAGGGATAACCAACAACTCATTCATACCCTTAAACATTTGAGGGACTTGGGAAACACCGTAATTGTGGTCGAACATGACGAAGACACCATTAAAGAAGCTGACCATATTGTGGATATTGGACCAAACGCCGGACGACTGGGCGGAGAAATTGTACACAATGGATCATTAAAAGCCCTTTTAAAACACAAAACATCCCTCACAGGTCAGTATTTATCTGGACGAAAGAAAATACCCGTCCCAAAAAAAAGACGAAAAGGACACCCCAAAGAATTTCTAACTCTCACTGGCGCGGCCAAAAACAATTTAAAAAATGCTAAAATTAGATTTCCACTTGGAACATTAACCTGCATTACCGGGGTTTCAGGATCGGGAAAAAGCACCTTGGTTCAGGATACTTTACTAAATGCCCTACTAAAAGAACGAATGAATCAAAAGACACCCCAAGCACCATATAAAACATTAACTGGCATCGAACATATTGATAAAGTCATCACCATTGATCAATCCGCTATTGGACGAACTCCTCGATCAAACCCTGCCACGTATGTCGGATTTTTCTCGGCCATTCGTGACGTATTTTCAAAGCTGCCCGAAGCAAAAATCAATGGGTTTTCACCGGGACGGTTCAGCTTTAATGTTAAAGGGGGGCGGTGTGAAACTTGCCAAGGCGCAGGAGTGGTGAAAATTGAAATGCACTTTTTAACAGATATTTTTGTAACCTGCAACACCTGCAAAGGGCAACGATTCAATGAGCAAACCCTCCGCGTAAAATTTAAAGGGCATTCCATCAACGATGTATTAAATATGACCATCAATCAAGCCTGCGAAGTATTTGAAAAAATTCCCACTATTTTTAATAAAATTGCGGTATTGCAAGATGTGGGATTGGGCTACATTACCTTGGGCCAATCAGCAACAACATTAAGTGGCGGCGAAGCACAACGAATTAAGCTGGCCAAAGAATTAAGTAAACGAAGCACGGGAAAAACATTGTATTTATTGGATGAACCCACCACCGGGCTGCATTTTGATGACATTGATCGGCTTCTTACAGTTTTACAAGCATTGGTGGACCAAGGAAATACGGTGGTTGTCATTGAACACAACCTGGATATTATTAAATGCGCAGATCATATTATTGATTTGGGACCAGGCGGTGGCATTGAAGGGGGCACCATTGTGGCCAGTGGAACGCCAGAAGCCGTGTCCAAAGTAAAAGAATCATTTACAGGCAAATTTTTAAAGCCACTCGTATCCAATAAAAAAAATTGAGTTTAATAATCCATTCAGATTAATATAAAAATATGAAAAAAAGATCCATAATTGCATTAATTTTGCTGACAACCCTCACCCATGGAGCAACATCAGCCAAAACCACCATTACAGCCAGTTCAAAACCAAAAAAACCGAATATTTCTTATACATTTAATGAAACAACAGAGGGCAAAACCAACACCATTCAATGGGAAGAAATCAACGAAAATAATCAACGAAAAATAACATTAATATCTGAGAAAGAGAGCGAAATAATTATTGGAAAAAATAACACCAATGAATGGCATTATAAAAACAATACGACACAAAATTCCCTGAGTATTACTGTTAAAAACGACATTGCAACCATTCAACAAAATCACCAAAACACAACCAAAACAACCACAACCCCTTTAAATGGAACCCCTTTTAAATACCCTCCCAGTTTTTTCATGGCGGATTTTATTGCATCCAATCAACAAAAACAATTTATTTGGGTAGCAAATAAGACCGATGGCAATTTGAGACAAATGATTTTTACAAAATTGGGAACAGAAAAAATTACCATCCAAAACAAAGACATCATGTGCACCAAAATTGAAATGAAACCACCCGGTCTTGCCGGCATGGTTTGGAAAGCATTCTACTGGTTTGATTCAAGTACGGGTGAATTTATTCAGTACTCTGGAAAAAAAGGCCCCCCGGGAACACCGGATTTCTTAATTCAAAATATCAACTAACATTTTTTTATAACAACCCAAACCATATAATAAAAAACATCAAAAAAACAGGTTTACGCTAACCTAAAACAGGGAATAAATTATATGGAATGTATTTTCACAAAACAAAATTACTCATTATTGCACTAATGACCCTATTATTTATGGGAATAAATCTTCATGCCAACACACTCACAACGCAAGAAGATACGATTGTTAATCTGACAGAGTCATTATTTGAAAACAATTTCAATTCAGATGATACTTTAACAAAAATTAAAATAATTGCACTTCCCTCAAAAGGTGTGTTGAAATTAGGAACAAACACAATAACACTCAATCAAGAAATTAATTCATCAAATCTAGGAAATATATCGTTTGCCCCAAATTTAAATGAGAATGGAACAACAACATTTCAGTGGGTTGGCAATGATTTAGACAATACAAATGCAATCACGGTTACCATCACCATTAACCCCGTCAATGATGCCCCGGTATCGGTCGACTTGCCTCAAAACGGATCCACCTTGGCCGTTAATGAAGGCGCCCAAACCACCGTAACCCTAAGCGCCACCGATGCTGAAAATGATGCCTTAACCTATGCCATTTCAACGACCCCTCAACATGGAACTGCAT
>MDTD01186779.1_pt1 | contig 94202 bp, 89 predicted proteins | sample 811221 | NCBI WGS metagenome assembly MDTD01 (sample SAMN05326646, study PRJNA326480) | marine metagenome | isolation source: seawater | place: Pacific Ocean: South West | collected 2011
AATGGGAAGTGGGAACCGCCGTGGTACGGAACCGTATGCCCGGTGGTGTGAGAGGACGGGGGAGGCAACTCCCCCTCCTACTCGATCGGGGGCTGGCGGGGTCAGCCTTCTCCAAAGTCGTAGTTCATCTCCGGAACCGGCGCCTGCAAATAGTAGCCCTGGATGTAGTTGACTCCGGCCTGCCACAGGGTGGCCAGGACGCTGGCATTCTCCACCAGCGGAATGATGGTCAGCTTGCCTGAGGCCTGCAGGGCTTTGACCATTTCCTTGACCTGCTCCTTGGCCTCGTCGCTCTTCTGGATTTCCTCGGTGAAGGAGCCGTCGATCTTCACATAGTCGGCATGAATGTGTTTGAACAGGTTGAACGGGTTCAGGGCACAGCCGAACTGGGAGATGGAGACCTTACAGTGCAATTCATGCACCGACTTCACGAACTCCCGAGCCTGCTTCATGTAGGTGTTCGCATCCCCTTCTCGGATCTGGAAGATCAGGGAGTCGCCAGGCAGACGCGCGGCTTTCAGGGCGACGCTGAGCCAGGGGGTGAAGGTTTTGTCCTGGAGCGTTTCCGCGGTGACATTCAGAAACAGGCGGGTGTCGTGGCCACGGGAGCGGTGACTGGCCAGCTGCTTGATGGTTTGCAGAATCACCCAGCGATCAATCTTGATGGCGGTGTCGGTGGGGCCCATGGGGGGCAGAAAATCGTAGGGCGACACCTCCTGACCCTCGCTGTCCAGCATCCGGACGAAGGCCTCGTAATGTTCCTCGCCCTCACCGCGAAGGTTGATGATGGGCTGGAACAGCAGCCGGAAACGGTTGTCCTCCAGGGCTTTCTGGATGGACTCCGCCGAATTCTTGCTGTCGGCGGACTCGTAGTCCGTCGGGTTGTAGACCCGGACGCCATTACCGGCCTTGTGCCCGTCCAGTTTCCGGACATCGACGGAAGCTGTCAGGGCCCGGCCCAGAAGCTCCTCGGCCTTGGGTGAGTTCTCGGTGATAGCGGCCACGCCAATGCTGACGGTGAGGGGAATGGTGCGGCCGTTGATCTCAAACAGGTGATCTTCGATCGCCTTGCGCACAATCTCGGCCTGGTCGGCCATGGCCCTCTCGTCGAACGGCTGGCGCATCATGCAGAAGGCATCGTCGCTGAGCCGGGCCAGGGTATAGTCTTCGCCGCACAGCTCCCGGAGCAGGGTGGCCAGGTCGCCCAGCAGCAGGTCGCCGCCGGCGATGCCGATCTGGGTTTTTAGGCTGACGAAGTTGTCCAGGGCAATGTAGGCCACGGCCCCTGTTTCATTGTCCTTGCCGGCCCGGGCGATGGCTTCGGCCAGGGCGCTCATGAGGTACTGGCGGTTGTGCAGACCGGTCAGCAGGTCCTGGTTGCTGATCTGGTGCAGTTTCTCCTCCAGCTCGGCGTCGCTGTGCTCCGGTTGCAGTACGATCTGGGTACAGCGCTCACCATCGTAGGTGGCGGCGGATACCGACATGGTGACCGACAGTTCCTGGTCGTCGCTGCGACGTGCCACGCAGTTGAGGGTCATGCCATCCTGGCCATTGTCGGCGAAGGCCTTCATGAACTCCTTGTACTTCTCCTGGCTCTCCGGCGTCAGGGTGTCCAGCACCGGTATGCAAATCAGTTCGTCGATGTCGTCGTAGCCGAGGAAGTCCATGTAGGACTGGTTGGCGTAGATATGCATGCCGTCGTTGATGTAGGCAATGGCGTCCTTGGAGCTTTCCAGCAGCAACTGGCACCGCTGCTCCGCTTCTCGCAGGTGGGACTCCAGGACCCGCCGGCGCCGTCGTTCCTCCAGGGCGGCCAGCTCCCGGTTAACCACCAGAATGAGGTGATCCTGGTGCGCCACCGGCACCGTGTCCTGGGCTCCGGCCCTCAGAAAGGCCACGGTGCGTTCCCGGTCGTCCCCGTCGGTCAGCAGGATGACCGGAATGTCCTTGTCCAGACGTTTGATCAGTGCCAGCGCCTGGTCGGCACTGAACTCCTGTTCTATGTCCCGGGCCAGCAGGATGTCCCAGTTACCGGTCTTCAGGGCGTCTTCCAGGTCCTCTTCCGAAGTGATCCGGTGGGCTCGGGTGGCCTTGCCGGAGTTTCTCAGCAGGCTGACCAGCGACTCTGCATCGTTTTGGGAGGGATCGAGGATCAGCAGGTGTACGGTGGCGTGCTTTTTCTGCATTCGTAAGGCGTCTCGTGCTACTCGTTGGCGGGGGCCGACCCGGCACGGATCATGAATCCGCTGATATATCAACTGATTGTAGGACGTGCTGCGAGGACTACGTGATGCCGGACCATCCCTTTACGCATGAATGATGCAAGGGTTGGCCGCCAATAACAAGCCTCGCGCGTGCTGGATGGCCGGGGAACGGTCGTCAGAGGGAAGGCCAGAGCGAGTCGAATTCGTCTTCGCTGGCTCCGGAGGCGGTGGGTTTTCCGCCGTTTTTCAGCGCGCCGTTGGTGTGCAGCTTGAGCTCGAACTGGCTGATACTGCCGGTCGCGGAGACCTTGCGTCCGAGTGTCCCCTGGTCGTCGCGGCCATCGTGGAGCAAGGAGATGCGGCTGCCGGTCTGGAACGGCAGCCGGGGGGTGATCAGAGTGGCCGCCTGGCTCACCACACTGATCTCCGGCAGCAGCAGGCCCCGGAGGTACTCGCTGCTGTTGCCCACCTTCTGGATCAGGCGGACTCCGCAGGGGGAGGCGCTGGGGGCCAGCAATTCGATGCCAACCTGGGTGCCCTGGTGCTTGACCTGACGGATCCAGCGCACCACCGCCACGCTCCAGGGGTGGGACGACTGTTCCCGGACCCCCAGCAGTTCGCCTGCCTGCAGCGAGGGGGGGACATGGTTTTCCCAGCCCACGCAGTAACCACCGGGGCTGGTGTTGATCAGCAGGGCCTGATAGGAGCGGGGCCGGTTCCGGTCGGCCAGGTCCGAGGGCGCGGTGCCGTGGCTGCCCCGGAAGTTGATGGGGGTGTCGGCGGAGTACAGCCGGTCCTCACTGGGGGCCGCGTCATGGGCTCCGGACCATGCGTCCTGCTTCTTGCGAGCCGCGCGGATGAAGGGGTTTTCGTCGTCGAGCTGGGCGGTGTCGTTGCCATGCACGAACTCGGTGAAGGTTTTTTCGCCGGCAATGAAGTAGTGCGCCGCGGTCAGGCCGACACAGACCTCCAGCTTGCCTTGGCTGGCGATGCGGTTGAAGTTGCGTTTGGCCAGGATGCCCAGTGCCTGGCTCAGGTGGGTCAGCAGGGTGTCGCTGACCTTGGCGGGAACCTTCAGGGGTGTTTCGGCCTGCTGGTGTTCCCGCCGGAACGTGAGGACTTCGGAGACCATGGCGGACAGGTCCCGGGTGTCGAAGCCGAAGCTGTCATTGCCCGGTCCCGTTTCCAGCAGGCTGCGATAGATCGGCGGGGTGTCCTTTTCCAGATTGACGACGAACAGGCTGTCGTCACCGGTGTCGGGGCCACAGCGGGCATGGCTGGCCCAGGTTTCGAACAGTTCGTACACCTGGGCCAGCTCGTTCTGCCGGAGCTGGTTGGGGCGTGAGCAGCCCAGCAGCAGCACGCGCTTGTAGCTGTCGGCGATAGAGCTGGTGCGCCGGTGTTCAAGGCTGTCGTCCTCCACCTGGAAGTCGACCAGCTTGTGGCGGTGCGCGAAGCGGAACAGGCGGTGGCACTCCAGCCAGCTCAGGGGCGGGCTGGGGCAGTAGAGCTGGTGGGACCGGAGGATGGTGGCGGACAGTTCGGAAATGGCCCGGTGGATGGCCAGGGTCAGAAGTTTGCGGTGCTTGTCCAGTCCGCCGTTGTCGAGGAATTCCAGTACGCAGAGCTTGTAGCCGCTGGCCAGGTGCAGCTGCAGTGCCTGGGACAGATTGGCGATCTTGCGCTGTTTTTCCGGCAGGGCCACGGCCAGGCCCAGAAAGTGCCGGGACAATTCATTGCAGACGAAATGGATCTTTTCCCGGATCAGCTCCAGGTATTGCAGGCGTTGCTGCGGCGCGGCAAACAGGTGGTTCAGCTCGATGATGGCGTGATACAGCTGCCGGGACACCTCGCCGATATTGGCCATGGGCAACTGGCTCACCCAGCTGCGAAGCGCCTTGGGACTGGTGTCGCAGAAGGAAAGACTGGCGGTTTTCTGTTCAGGGACTCTAAGGTCGGGTTTCAGAATCTTGTCTTCCATGAGTGTGCGCCAATGTCGGGCTGCCTGGGTATCCCGGGGTCGTCTGTTGCAGACCGGCAGATTGCTCCACCGCCGCGGGGTTGTCTGGAAAACGCCGCAAATACATATTTTTATGGTTTCGCCATGGATGGACTTTAAGATAGCAAAGCGATAACAAAAAGCGAGAAAATCACGAGTTGACAATCTTTGACATGTGATTCGGGGCCATCCTGGGGCCCCGCGTGTCTCAGGGGGCCAAGTCGATCGGGGTTTTGCTGGCGTGCCCGGGAATTTCCCGGACCAGGCGCGGTACCAGAAAGCCCGGCAGGCGCGCCAACAGCTGCCGTACCAGTGCCCGGGCCTGGTCGTCGTCGACATGGAAATGATGGGCGCCGGCCACCGGGTCGAAGGCGTGCAGGTAGTAGGGCAGCACGCCGGCATCGAACAGGGCCTCGCTCAGCTGTTCCAGCACCTGGACGTTGTCGTTCACACCGCGGAGGATCACGCTCTGGTTGAGCAGGGTGGCGCCGGCCGCGCGCAGATAGCCGAGCGCGCGCCGGGTGGCGGAATCCAGCTCCGCCGGGTGGTTTACGTGCAGCACGATGACCACCTGCAGGGGGGTGTGGCTCAGCCATTGCAGCAGGGAGTCACAGACACGCTGGGGAATGACCACCGGCAACCGGGTGTGAATCCGGAGCCGCCGGATGTGGGGGACCTGGGCGATCTCCGAAGCCCAGTGCGCCAGCAGGCGGTCGTTGACCGCCAGGGGGTCGCCGCCGCTGAGAATGACTTCGTTGATCTCGGGGCTGTGCCGCAGGGTCTCGATCACCCGCTTGCGCTCCTCGGGCCCCAATCGCTGCTCGTCGTAGGGGAAATGACGGCGGAAACAGTAGCGGCAGTTCACGGCACACTGACCGGTGACCATCAGCAGGGCCCGGCTCCGGTACTTGCGGATCAGTCCGGTGGCCTGCACTGCGCCGGCTTCCTGCAGTGGGTCCCTGACAAAGCCGCCGACTTCCTGGCGCTCCTCCAGTCTGGGCAGCACCTGCCGCAGCAGGGGGTCGTCCGGGTTGCCGGGTTCCATGCGCTGGATGAACGGTTCCGGTACCCGGATGGGGAACAGGCGATGCCCCTCGCTGGCCCCGGCCAGCCACTGCTCCGGAGCCAGTCCGAGCCGCTCCAGCAGGGCGTGCGGTGTGGTGATCGAGCCGGCCAGCAGCTCCTGCCAGCCGGGGCCGTCCTGGCCGGCAATGCGGGCTTCTATACGGGAGGGGGTTCGCTGTATCATAGCGACCTTCGGATTTTCAACGACATTGTGTCAGGTGGACAATTCATGGCTTCATATTCTACCAACGAATTTCGCAGTGGTCTTAAGGTTTTGCTGGACGGTGACCCCTGCGTCATCCTCGAGAACGAGTTCGTCAAGCCCGGCAAGGGGCAGGCCTTCAATCGGGTGAAACTGCGCAACCTGACCACCAACCGGGTATGGGAGCGGACTTTCAAGTCCGGTGAAACCCTGGAGGCTGCGGACGTGGTCGACCAGGACATGGAATATCTGTACACCGACGGCGAATTCTGGCACTTCATGCTCACCGATGGCTCCTTCGAGCAGTATGCCGCCGACGCCAAGGCGGTGGGGGATGCCATCAAGTGGCTGAAGGAGCAGGATGTGTACACTGTGACCCTGTACAACGGTGCGCCGCTGTCCGTCACCCCGCCGAACTTCGTGGAACTGGAAGTGGTGGATACCGACCCGGGCATGAAGGGTGACACCGCGCAGGGCGGTTCCAAGCCGGCGACCCTGTCCACCGGCGCCGTGGTCAACGTGCCGCTGTTTATCAGCATTGGGGAAGTGGTCAAGGTGGACACCCGTTCCGGAGAGTACGTCAGCCGGGTCAAGAGCAGCTGACGGACCATGGTTGAGCGTCCTGTCTGGCGGCCCGCCGCCGCACGGGAAGTTTTGGAAAGCCGCGCACAACTGCTGGCGTTTGTGCGCGGCTTTTTTGCGCAGCGGGGCGTGCTGGAGGTGGAAACTCCGGTACTGGGGCGCTGCGGCGTCACCGATGTGCATCTGGACAGCATCCCTGCCGGGGTTTCGGCTCCGGGATTTTCCGGCGGCTGGCTGCAGACCTCGCCGGAATACCACATGAAGCGATTGCTGGCGGCCGGGTCCGGGCCGATTTATCAGGTTGCCCGGGTGTTTCGCAATGGCGAGGTGGGCCGTCGCCACAATCCCGAATTCTCGATGCTGGAGTGGTACCGGCCGGGCTTTGATGACCGCCAGCTGATGGCGGAAGTGGCGGACTTGGTCGTGGGCTGGCTGTCCTGCGAGCGCCCCGAGACGCTCAGTTACCGGGCGGTGATGCAGCGCTGGGCGGGCCTGGACCCGTTCGAAGCCTCGGAGGCGGAGCTGCGTGCCCGCTGCCGGGAGTGGATGGACGATCCACAACTGGCAGACCTCGACCGGGACGGTTGCCTGGATCTGCTGATGAGTTTTGCGGTGGAGCCCCATCTGGGCCGGGAACGACCGGTGTTCGTGACGGCCTACCCGGCGTCGCAGGCGTCCCTGGCCCGGGTGTCCGAAGACGCGCGGGGGCATCGGGTTGCCCATCGTTTCGAACTGTATGTCCAGGGGCTGGAATTGTGTAACGGCTACTGGGAGTTGACCGACCCGGTCGAGCAGCGGCGCCGGTTCGAGGCCGACAACCGGTTGCGCCGGGTTGCCGGCAAGCCGGACATGGCGTTGGATGAGGCTTTTCTGGCGGCGCTGGCCGCGGGCTTGCCGGACTGCGCCGGAGTTGCGCTCGGGCTGGACCGCTTGCTGATGCTCCGGCTGGGGTGTGGGGATATCCGCGAGGTGCTGGCGTTTCCGTTTGACCGGGCCTGAGTTGATGCCCCTGGCCTAGGCCAGGGTGCCAAAGGCCTCGCCCATGCGGACGGACTTGCCGGGAACCTGGTCCCGGTTCCAGTGGACCCGGCCCTTGGGCATAACCATGATGACGGTCGAGCCGAGGCGGAAGCGGCCCATTTCCTCGCCCTTGGCGAAACGAATGGCCTTGTCGTCCTGGTAGCGGCACTCAGTGACCGGCCCGGAGCCCGGCACCACCACGCCGGCCCAGGTGGTTTCGACGCTGCCGACGATCATGGCCCCCACCAGAACCAGGGCCAGAGGTCCGGCGGCGGTGTCGAACAGGCAGACCACCCGCTCATTGCGGGCAAAGAGGTTGGGCACGTTGGCGGCGGTGGCCGGGTTGACGGAAAACAGCCGGCCCGGCACGTGAATCATCTCCCGAAGCTGGCCGGCTACGGGCATGTGAATCCGGTGATAGTCCCGGGGCGCCAGGTAGATGGTGGCAAAGGCACCCTCGGCGAACGGCTCCGCGCGCTGGGGGTCGCCACCGAGCAGCTCGACCAGGCTGAAGGACTGGCCCTTGGCCTGGAATACCCGGTCACCGGTCACTTCGCCCAGCTGGGAGATGGCGCCGTCCGCGGGGCTGACCAGGACCTCATCGCCGCCGGCGACGGGGCGGGCGCCGGGCTTAAGGGCGCGGGTAAAGAATGCATTGAAGGTCGGATAGGCGGTGGGGTCCGGTTCGGCGGCCTCGCTCATGTCCACGCCGTAGCGGTCGATAAACCATTGGATGGTACGGTTTTTCAGTGCGGGCGACCGATCGCTGTCCGCCAGCCGGCCGGCCAGGCGCGAAAGTGCCAGTTGGGGGGTCAGGTACTGGCTCAGTACGAACAGTTTATCAAGCATCAAAACGGACCTTCTGCCTCGAAAGGCGCGAAGTTTAGCAAATCCGCCGCTGTGTATAGAAATTGTTTCACGGTTTCGCGGTTGGCCTGGGGCCTTGCTATTATCTGGACACACCCGGCTTCGGGGACGTCGGTTCCGGGTCCGTTACTCAATAGAAGGCGTGTGGCGTTTTCATGTTACTCATTATTGGCTCGATCGTAGTTCTGGCCAGTGTGCTGGGCGGTTTTGTCCTGCACGGCGGCAACCTCCTGGTGCTTTGGCAGCCCACCGAAGTCCTGATCATTTTTGGTGCGGCCCTGGGGTCCTTTGTCATTGCCAATCCGGTGCACACGGTGAAGGAAACGTTTGCCAAATGTCTGCGCCTGCTGACCGGTTCGCCATACAACAAGGCCTATTACATGGATTTGCTGAGCCTGTTGTACGAGCTGTTCGACAAGTCGCGAAAGCAGGGGGTCATGGCCATTGAGGAGGACATCGACAATCCGGACTCCAGCCAGATCTTCACGCGCTACCCGGCCGTCATGAAGTCAAAGGAACTGCTGGCTTTCATCACCGACTATCTGCGCATCATCAGTACCGGCAATATGGCCGCCCACGAGCTCGAAGGCATGATGGAAAACGAGATCGAAAGCCGGCAGCACGAGCTCGAGGAGCCGGCCCATGCGGTCAACAAGATTGCCGATGCCCTGCCGGGCCTGGGCATCGTAGCGGCGGTGCTGGGCATCGTCATTACCATGAACTTCCTGGCGGAAGGGCCGGAACGGATCGGCCTGAGTGTCGCCGCGGCCCTGGTGGGAACCTTCATGGGGATTTTCATGGGGTACGGCTTCATCGGCCCCACCTCCATTGCCCTGGAGCATGCCGCCAAGTACGAGCTGAAGGCCTATGAGTGCGTCAAGGCGTCGCTGGTGGCGACCGTGTCCGGCCAGGCCCCGCAGATGGCCATTGAGTTCGGCCGCAAGGCCCTGCCTACGGACAAGCGGCCCGGCTTTCAGGAACTGAATGATCACGTAAGGTCGAAGTAACGGGGCCGATGCCCCGCCGCTGTTTGGAGTCTCCCGGTGGACGAGCAACCGATCATCATCAAGCGCAAGAAAAAGGTCGTCGGTGGCCACCACGGGGGGTCTTGGAAGGTAGCCTTCGCCGATTTCGCCACCGCCATGATGGCTTTTTTTCTGGTGCTCTGGCTGACGTCCACCGCCTCCCCTGAGCAGAAGCTGGCGGTGGAGGGGTATTTCCGGGACCCGGTTGGGTTTACCGAGGGCGGCACCCCCAATCCCGTAGATCTCGAAGGCAGTGCCTCGGTCATCAATGAAGCCACCCAGGATGTCGAGGCGAACCAGATCCAATTGCAGGATGAGGTGGTCGAGGAGCTGGCGGATACCCTGGAACAGCGTCGCATGGAGGAGCTGTTCCAGGAGCTCAAGAAACGCATTGAGGAAAGTGAAACCCTGCAGCAGTTCAAGGACCAGCTGCTCATTGACATCACCGACGAGGGTCTGAGGATCCAGATCGTCGATCGTACCGGTCGGCCGATGTTCGACAGTGGCCGGGCGGAGCTTAAATACTACTCCCAGGAAATTCTGTTCGAGCTGGCCAAGACCCTGGGTTCGGTCAACAACAAACTGAGTATTACAGGGCACACCGATGCCACGCCGTTCAACGGACGCCCCGGCTACACCAACTGGGAGCTGTCCGCGGACCGGGCCAACACCGCCCGCCGGGCACTGGTGGCCGGGGGCGTGAGACCGGAGCAGATTGCCCGGGTTGTCGGGCTGGCGGACTCCGTGCTGTTTGATCAGGAGAATCCGACGGCTCCGGTCAACCGGCGTATTTCCATTATCGTCCTGAATCAGAAAGCGGCCGACGACATCCGCAGCAGCGCCGGCCGGGGTGGGGTGCCGGTGATTGACCTTACCCGTCCCACCGAGGCGCAGGAATCCCAGGCCCGGGAAAAACTGGAGTCGGGAGGCTGGTTGCAGGAGCGAGAGGCGCCCGCTCCCGGCGAGCTCAACTGGTAGCGGCCGCTCACTCCAGTTTCAGTCCCCGGGCCTGCTGTTCGGCCATATCCGCCAGAATTCGGTGAAAGCTTCGCAACCGCTCCGGGCGAATCCTGCCCGCCGCTGCCGCCGCCTCGATGGCGCAGCCGGGGTCGCCCAGGTGACGGCAGTTGCGGAACCGGCAGTGGCCGATCAGGTCCCGGATTTCCCGGAAACCGTACTCAATTTCCTGGGGCGTCATGTGCCACAGGCCGAACTCACGGATCCCGGGAGAGTCGATCAGGTCCCCGCCCCAGGGCAGATGGAACAGGCGCGCGGTGGTGGTGGTATGGATGCCCTTGCGGGTGCTTTCGGAGACCGCGCCGACGCGGATGGCTTCGTCCGGCAGCAGGGTCTGGATGATTGATGACTTGCCCACGCCGGACTGGCCCACGAATACGCTGGTTCGTCCCTGCACCAGTGTGAGCACTTCCGGTGCCGGCTGGTCGCCGGATTCCGCCGCCGAGGTCCGGATCACCGGGTAGCCGAGCGCTTGGTACCGGGCCAGCAGGTCGTCGATGGCGGCGCGGTTGCGGTCGGTGATCAGGTCGGTCTTGTTGAGCAAAATCACCGCCGGAATGCCGGTGCTCTCGGATGCCACCAGATAACGGTCGATCAGGTTGTCGTGGGGCTCCGGTTCCGGGGCGATGACCAGAATGATGTGGTCGATGTTGGCGGCGACCGGTTTCAGTGCGCCAAAGTTGTCCGGCCGTTGCAGCAGGTTCTGCCGGTCACAGCGGGCCACGATCACGCCGGCCTCGTTCTTGCCCGGTCGCCAGATGACCCGGTCGCCGGTTACCAGGCTGTCGATGTTGGCCCGCACGAAGCACCGGCAGATGCTACCGGCCCGTTCGCCCTCCAGCGCTTCCACATCCAGCTGTTGGCCGTAGTGGGCGATCACCAGCCCCTGCTGTTCCGGGCCCAGCTCACCAGCGGCGGCGAGGTCGGCGATGCTTTGCTCTTTGCGTGCGGCCCGGGCTGCACGTTCCTCTTGGATTTTCTGGATGCGCCATTGCTGCCGTTTGGTCAGTCGACGTTTTGCCATGGATGGGTCGGGGTGTCCGGTGAAAGTTGGTTTCAGTCTGTGCCATCATACTGGATTCACCGTTGACCTACGACTTGTTGGAGACACTGAATGGCAGACGCCGACCGCCTGGTATGGATTGACCTGGAAATGACCGGCCTGGACCCGGACAGGGAGCGCATCATCGAAATTGCCTCGATCGTCACCGATGCGGACCTGAATGTGATTGCCGAGGGGCCGGTGATCGCGGTGCACCAGCCCGACAGCGTGCTGGATGCGATGGATGAGTGGTGTACCCGGACCCACGGCGCCAGTGGCCTGGTCCAGCGGGTGCGGGAGAGCCGCCTGGATGAAGCCGCCGCGGAGCGGGAAACCCTGGCATTCCTGCGCCGGCATGTGGCGCCGGGGCAGTCGCCCCTGTGCGGCAACAGCATCGGCCAGGATCGTCGTTTTCTGGTCAAGTACATGCCGGAGCTTGAGGCCTTTTTCCACTACCGCAATCTCGACGTCTCCACCGTCAAGGAGCTGGCACGGCGCTGGCGGCCCGATGTACTGGCGGGTGTCCAGAAGAAAGGCAGCCATCTGGCGCTGGACGATATCCGGGATTCGATCGCTGAACTCCGGCACTATCGGGAGCATTTCTTCAGGGTGTGAGTCCGTGCCGGCGCAGTGCCCAATGTACGTGCTCCCGGACCAGCTCGGACGGGTGATCGGCCCGTCGCCTGAGCGCCTCCACCACCGGTATGGTGGTGGGGGCGTTGCCCAGTCCCACCGCCAGATTCCGCAGCCAGCCCTGGTAACCGGTGCGCCGGATGGCGGAGCCTTCGGTGCGAGCCAGGAACTCCTCCTCCGACCACAGGAACAGCTCCGCAAGGGTGGCGTTGTCGAGGCCGTGCCGGGGTTGGAAGTCCGGCTCCGCAGTGGGGCGGCTGAAGCGATTCCAGGGGCACACCAGCTGGCAGTCGTCGCAGCCGAACACCCGGTTGCCGAGTTTCGGTCGCAGCGCTTCCGGAATCGGCCCCTTGAGTTCGATGGTGAGGTAGCTGATGCAGCGCCGGGCGTCGAGCAGGTGGGGGCCAACGAAGGCGTCCGTGGGGCAGACGTCCAGGCAGGCTGAACAGCGGCCGCAGTGGTCCCGCTCAAAGGGGGCGTCCTCCGGCAGTGGCGCGCTGGTGAAAATTTCCCCGAGAAAGAAAAACGAGCCGGCCTTGGGGTGGATCAGCATGGTGTTCTTGCCGATCCAGCCCAGACCGGCCCGCTGCGCCAGAGCGCGCTCCAGCACCGGAGCGCTGTCGACGAAGGCGCGATAGTCAAAGCCCTGCAGGGCTTCGTCGATGCGGCGGGCCAGGGTCGCGAGCCGCTTCCGGAGCAGCTTGTGGTAGTCTCGGCCCAGGGTGTAGCGGCTGATGTAGGCGCGCTCCCGGTTGGTCAGTACCTGCTTCGGGCTGTCCGGTGCCGGCAGATAGTCCATGCGCACCGACAGCACCCGGACCGTGCCCGGCACCAGCGAGGTTGGCGTGTAGCGTTTGTCCCCATGCTGGGCCATGTACGTCATCTCACCGTGGTAGCCCTTGGCCAGCCATTGCCGCAGACGTTCACCGTGGGGGCCGGTGTCGGCCCGGGTAACGCCGACGTCGCTGAACCCGAGTTCCCGGGCCCAGGCGCGAATTTCTCTTTTCAGTTCCTGCAGTTGCGAATCCCTGACGGGCGCGCTGTCACGATCAGTCATGGTGTCTCGGCCGGTCGGCGCGACCGGGTGTCTGCCAGTGCCGGGTATCGGCTTGATTAAGTTATGACCTTCTGAACTGTTTTGCTATGCTTTACAGACATCTGGCCAATTTTCTTAAACCGGTTTCTTTCGCGAGGGTCCAGGCCCATGCCGTCCCATGCAATGCGCAGTCTACCAGAGGCGTTGTACTCCGCCGATGCCGTCCGCCACATGGACCGCTACCTGATCGACGATTGTGGTGTGGATGGCTTCGAGCTGATGCAGGCCGCGGCCCGTGCCGCTTTCCGGCAACTGGTCCGGCGCTGGCCCGAGGCCGGGCCGGTACTGGTGCTGTGTGGCGCCGGCAACAACGGTGGCGACGGTTATCTGGTGGCGGCCCATGCCCGGCGCCACGGGTTGACGGTGGAATGCCTGGCCGCCACGCCCACCGACAGGCTGAGCGGTGATGCGCGCAAGGCGTGGCAGCAGGCGGTGGCGGACGGCGTGCCCGTACGCCCGTTGACAACGCTGGATACCGCGGCCCTTACCGAGACGTTTTCCCGTGCCGCGGTGATTGTCGATGCCCTGCTCGGGACCGGGACCACCGGTGCGCCAAGGCCACCGTTTGATGATCTGATTCAGCGTTGCAATGCCCGCCAGGTGCCGGTCCTGGCGGTGGACGTGCCGTCCGGGCTGGATGCCAGTACCGGCGCGACGCCTGGCGATGTGATCCGGGCCACGGTAACGGTGACCTTCATCGCCCGCAAGGCGGGACTGTATACCGGCCAAGGCCCGGCGGTGTGTGGCGACATCGAATTCGCCGACCTGGACACCGGCCACGATCCCCAGACCGGCGGCCCGGCGCCGCTGGCGCACTTGCTGCACCTGGGCCGTGCCGGTGCCTGGCTGCCGCCGCGCCCAGCCAATGCCCACAAAGGCCGTTTTGGTCATGTACTGGTGGTGGCCGGGGACCGGGGCATGGGGGGCGCCGGGCTGATGGCTGCGGAAGCTGCTGTCCGTTCCGGGGCGGGCCTGGTGTCGCTGGCCACGCGCCCGGAGCATGTCTCGGGAGCCCTGGCCCGGTGTCCGTCCGTCATGGTACACGGCATCATCCACGGTTCCGAGCTGGCGCCCCTGCTGAACAAGGCCTCCGTGGTCGTCTGCGGGCCCGGTATCGGTCAGCTGGCCTGGGGGCAGCAGATGTTGCAGCAGGTGCTGGCCAGTGATAAACCCCGGGTGCTGGACGCGGACGCCCTGAACCTGATGGCGAATCTGGTGGCGGTGGTGTCGGAGCAACAGGTGCTGACACCTCATCCCGGGGAGGCCGCCCGGCTGCTGAATCTGACCGTGGCCGAGGTGGAAGCGGATCGCGTCGCCGCTGCCCGGAAGCTGCAGTCGCTGTACGGTGGCGTGGTGCTGCTCAAGGGGGCGGGCACGGTGGTCGCCTCGTCGCAGGGGGTGGCGATTGTCGCCGGCAGCAACCCGGGTATGGCCACCGGCGGCATGGGGGATGTTCTCAGCGGCGTCGCCGGCGCCCTGTGCGGCCAGATCCAGGATCTTCACCAGGCAACCGTGCTGGCGGCGTGCGCCCATCTGGCAGCGGCGGACCACGCCTCCCGGCACCGGGGCTATATGGGGCTGGCGCCAACCGACGTGATTGAGGCGCTGCCGGAGGTCTTCCGGCGGCTGGAAACCGACAGGCATCGGCCGGAGAGCGGACATGACGATCATGGGCAATGAACGCCGGTTGTTTCTGGAGAACGAAGGCGAAACCGAGCAGTTGGGCCGGGAGCTGGCCCGCCGGGTTGCCGATTCGGGCCGGGGGCTGACGGTGTTTCTGGACGGCGATCTGGGCATGGGCAAGACGACGCTCAGCCGGGGGATCATGCGCGGGCTTGGGCATCAGGGGGCGGTCAAGAGCCCGACCTATACCCTGGTGGAGCCCTATGAGCACCTGGCTCCGCCCACCTATCATTTCGACCTGTACCGGCTCGGGGACCCGGAGGAGCTGGAGTACATGGGCATTCGGGACTATTTTGCCGGCGACAACCTGTGCCTGATCGAGTGGCCGGAACGGGGCCAGGGCCTGTTGCCGGAGCCGGATCTTGAAATTCACCTGGAACGCCGGGACCATGGGCGCTCGGTGGTCATTCGGGCGCGTACCGACCGGGGCGCGCACTTGATGAACGAACTGGAACGGGTCGGCCCAGGGCACGGCCCGGGCCACGACGGGGGCGGGTAGACGGATGCGTAACATGTTTCGAAGTCTGGGAACGATGTTCGTGCTGGCCGGGCTCTGGTCCGGCGCCATGGGCGCCTGGGCCGGCGATCAGGTGCAGGGTGCCCGGATCTGGCCGGCGCCAGACCACACCCGGCTGGTACTGGATGTGACCGGACCCGTTGAGCACAAGGTGTTTGCCCTCAAGGGGCCGTCGCGGCTGGTCATTGATCTGCAGGATACCACCCTGAAGGCCCGGCTGGACGCGCTGGACTTGGCGGGCAGCCCGATTCGTCGGATTCGCAGCGCGCCTCGCAACGGCAATGATCTCCGGGTCGTGCTGGACCTGAAGACCGACGTCAAGCCGCGCAGCTTCGAGCTGGAGCCCAACCAGCAGTACGGCCATCGCTTGGTGGTCGACCTGATTGATGAAAACGGCAGCCGCCTGGAGAATGCGGGGCAGCCGACCGTAACCCAGGATGCCGGGGGCAAGCGTGACATCGTGGTGGTGATCGATCCGGGCCATGGTGGCGAGGACCCCGGTGCCATTGGCCCCCGGGGAACCCGGGAGAAGGACGTGGCGCTGAAGATGGCCAAAACCCTGGCGAGCCTGATCAATGCCCAGCCTGGCTATACCGCCAAGTTGACCCGGACCGGTGACTATTACATCGGCCTGCGCAATCGCACGCTGCTGGCACGCAAGTACAACGCCGACCTGTTCGTGTCGGTACATGCCGATGCCTTCCGCACGCCTCAGCCCAAAGGGGCTTCGGTGTTTGCCCTGTCACAGCGGGGTGCCACCAGTGAAACCGCGCGCTGGCTGGCCCAGACCGAGAACCGCTCTGACCTGATCGGCGGTGCCGGGGGCGTATCCCTGGAAGGCCGCGACGACATGCTCGCCGGTGTTCTGCTGGACCTGTCGATGACCGCCAGCATCAACGCCAGTCTTGGGGTGGGCAGCTCGGTGCTCGGGCAGCTGGGCTCGGTGGCGAGATTGCACAAGCCCCATGTGGAGCAGGCGGCGTTTGTCGTTCTGAAATCTCCGGACATCCCATCGATTCTGGTGGAGGCGGGTTTCATCTCCAACCCGCAGGAGGAGAAGAATCTGGCGACGGAGTGGTACCGACAGCGGCTGGCCAAGGCCATCATGAGCGGAATCGATGACTATTTCCGCAAGACGCCGCCGCCCGGCACCCTGCTGGCCTGGCAGAAACAGCAGGGCCAGGACACGCCGGCCTTCAGCCACTATCGCATCCGGCAGGGCGACACCCTGTCCGATCTGGCCCGGGAAAACCAGATTTCCGTCAACGAGCTGATGCGGTTTAACGGCTTGAGCGACGACCGTGTTATGGTAGGGCAAACCATTCGTATTCCCGCGTCCTGAGTCAGGAGGTTTGCCCCGAACATGCCCCACATTCATCTGCTCTCTCCCCGCCTGGCCAACCAGATTGCCGCGGGAGAGGTGGTGGAGCGACCCGCCTCGGTGGTCAAGGAACTGGTCGAGAATGCCCTGGATGCCGGCGCGTCCCGGATCGACGTCGAGATCGAGCAGGGCGGTGTCAAGCTGATCCGGGTGCGCGACGACGGTTGCGGCATCGAGCAGGACGACCTGCCGCTGGCCCTGAGCCGGCATGCGACCAGCAAAATCATCACCCTGGAAGATCTGGAAGCCGTCACCTCCCTGGGATTCCGGGGCGAGGCGTTGGCCAGCATCAGCTCCGTGTCGCGCCTGACTCTGACCTCCCGCACCGCCAGTCAGGAAGCGGCGGCCCGGGTCGAGGTCGAGGGCCGGGAAATGGACGCCAGGATTTCCCCCGCGGCCCATCCCGTGGGCACCACCGTGGAAGTGCGGGACCTGTTCTTCAACACCCCCGCCCGGCGCAAGTTCCTGCGCACCGAGAAGACCGAGTTCAACCATGTTGAGGAATGCATCCGGCGCCAGGCGCTGAGCCGTTTCGATACCGGTTTCACCCTGCGTCACAACCAGCGGGTGGTGCAGAGCCTGCGGCCGGCGACCAGCGCGCTGGACCGGGAGCGTCGGATCGGCGCCCTGTGTGGTCAGCAGTTCATCGACAATGCTGTGGTCATCGACGCCGAGGCCACCGGCCTGCGCCTGTGGGGCTGGGTGGCGCTTCCCACTTTTTCCCGGAGTCAGGCGGACCTGCAGTATTTCTTCGTCAACGGCCGGGTGATCCGTGACAAACTGGTGGCGCACGCCGTACGCCAGGCCTACCGGGATGTCCTGTACAACAACCGTCACCCCGCCTTTGTGCTGTACCTGGAGGTGGACCCGGCCACCGTGGACGTCAATGTTCACCCGACCAAGCACGAGGTTCGCTTCCGTGACGGGCGCCTGGTGCACGATTTCATTTTCCGCACCCTGCACCGGGCGCTGGCGGATGTCCGCCCGGACGATCATCTGCGGGGGGCGGTGGCCCAGTCCTTCGGACGAGAGGCGGCCGTGCCGCCCGCGTCGGCCGAAGACGCGGCCTCCGGAGGTGCCTCCCGGGGGGCTCCCAGTGGTACCACCGGTGGCTCGCCGGCCTGGCGCCCGGATCCCGCGCCCCAGTGGCGGGCCAGTGATCAGATGGCCTTCTACCAGTCCCTCAACAGCGGCGGAGGTGTGGCGACGCCTTCGGAGCCGGCACCGTCGCCGGAACCGCGGCCACTGCCGGCGGAGGACAGTGACCAGGAGCCGCCGCTGGGGTATGCCATCGCCCAGCTGCATGGCATTTACATCCTGGCCCAGAGTCGAGCGGGTCTGATCGTGGTGGACATGCACGCCGCCCACGAGCGGATTACCTACGAACGGATGAAGCGGGCGCTGGAGGCTCAGGACCTCAAGAGTCAGCCCTTGCTGGTGCCGCTGTCACTGGCTGTCAGCCAGAAAGAAGCGGCGCTGGCGGAAAGCCATGGCGAGGAGCTCCAGCAACTGGGCCTGGTGGTGGAGCGGATCGGGCCGGAGACGCTCGCGGTACGCCAGATCCCGGCGCTGCTGCGTGGCGCCGATACCGAGCAGCTGGTTCGGGATGTGCTTGCGGACCTGATCGAACACGGTCAGAGCGACCGCATCGAAGCCGTGACCCATGAGCTGCTGGGTACCATGGCCTGTCATGGCTCGGTGCGAGCCAACCGGCAGTTGACCATTCCGGAGATGAACTCGCTGTTGCGGGACATGGAAGCCACCGAGCGCAGCGGCCAGTGCAACCACGGCCGACCGACCTGGACGCTGGTCACGCTGGCGGAGCTGGACAAGCTGTTCCTTCGGGGGTGCTAGCTGACCCATGGGCAACCACCCCGGTTCTTCCTACCCGCCCGCGATCTTCCTGATGGGCCCTACCGCCTCGGGCAAGACCGATCTGGCGATGGCGCTGTGCCAGCATGTGCCCTGCGACATCGTCAGCGTGGATTCGGCGATGATCTATCGGGGCATGGACATCGGTACCGCCAAGCCTACGCCCGAAGAACTGGCGCGGGCGCCCCACCGCTTGATCGACATCTGCGACCCGTCGGAGCGGTACTCCGCTGCCGATTTCCGTCGCGATGCCCTGCGGGAAATGGCGCAGATCACCGAGGCGGGCCGGATTCCCCTTTTGGTGGGGGGCACCATGATGTACTTCAAAGCGTTGCTGCACGGGATGTCCGGGCTGCCGTCCGCGGACCCGGAGCTGCGGGCCCGGTTGGAGCAGGAGGCTGCGGAAAATGGCTGGCCGGCCTTGCATCGGGAGCTGGCGGCACGGGACCCGGTGGCGGCGCGGCTGATTCATCCCAATAATCGCCAGCGCCTACTGCGGGCGGTGGAAGTGCTGCGCCTGACGGGGCGCCCGATTTCCTCATTCTGGCAGGCCGCCGGCGGATCAGGCCGGGAAGATGACGGGGATTTCACGTATATCACCCGCTGGCAGGCAGACGAGGCGGCGCCACTGCCGTATACTGTGACGCAGCTTGCGGTCGCGCCCTCGGACAGGGCGGTCCTGCACGACCGGATCGAGCAGCGCTTCCAGCACATGCTCCAGGCCGGGTTTCTGGAGGAAGTGCGTGCCCTGATGGCCCGGGGGGATCTCCATCCGGGCCTCCCTTCCATGCGTTGCGTCGGCTATCGCCAAGCCTGGGAATACCTGGCCGGTGATTGTGATTACGACACCTTTGTTGGGAAGGGGATCGCTGCCACGCGCCAGCTGGCCAAGCGGCAGCTGACTTGGCTGCGCAAATGGTCCGATGTCCACTGGCTGGATAGCCGCGATAAACTTGTCGTTTCCGCAGCCTTGAAAAAGCTGGGACTTCGCACCACATTTAAATAAACCCGAATAAAGACGATCTGCATTTACTAAAAAACAGGAGAAAAATCATGTCAAAAGGGCACTCGTTACAAGACCCTTACCTCAATGCCTTGCGCAAGGAACGCATTCCGGTATCCATTTTTCTGGTCAACGGCATCAAGCTTCAGGGCCAGATCGAGTCTTTCGACCAGTTCGTGATTCTGCTGAAGAACACGGTCAGCCAGATGGTCTACAAGCACGCAATTTCCACGGTGGTTCCTGCCCGCAATGTGCGTCTGCCGCAGCAGAACCCGGCTGGTGAAGGCGAGTCCGAAGACTGATTCGTCTGGTTGTTCCAGATTTGTCACCCGCGTTTCCGAGGACCGTTTTCGGTTTGAGGCACGCGGGTGTTTCTTTTTGAGGAAGTTGGCATTCATGGCCGAGGAGGCTGTTGTCCTTGTTTGAACGTCCTGATGTTGGTGAACGGGCGGTGCTGGTCCACATTGACTTTACCGCCCACGAGGAGACCGAAGATCCGGAGGAGTTCCGGGAGCTGGTCACCTCCGCTGGAGTAGAGCCGGTGGCCCTGGTCACGGGGTCGCGCAAGCAGCCGAGCCCGCGCCTGTTTGTGGGCGAGGGCAAGCTGGAGGAGATCCGGGAAGCCATCCAGTGCCACGACGCCGACGTGGTGCTGTTCAACCATGCGCTGTCCCCCAGCCAGGAGCGGAACATCGAGCGGGAACTCAAATGCCGGGTGCTGGATCGCACCGGTGTGATCCTCGATATCTTTGCCCAGCGCGCGCGGACCCATGAAGGCAAGCTCCAGGTCGAATTGGCGCAGCTGGAGCACATGTCGACCCGTCTGGTCCGGGGCTGGACACACCTGGAGCGCCAGAAAGGGGGGATTGGCCTGCGCGGGCCGGGGGAAACCCAGCTGGAAACCGACCGCCGACTGCTCCGTGAACGCATCAAGTCCATCCACAAGCGCCTGGAGAAAGTGCGCCGTCAGCGCCACCAGGGGCGTCGGGCACGGCACCGGGCCGATATCCCCACGGTATCGCTGGTGGGCTACACCAACGCCGGCAAGTCCACGCTGTTCAACCGTTTGACCGCCGCCTCGGTGTACGCCGCCGACCAGCTGTTCGCAACCCTGGATCCGACCCTCCGACGTCTGGAACTTCCGGACATCGGGCCGGTCGTACTGGCGGACACCGTGGGGTTCATCCGTCACCTGCCGCATAAACTGGTCGAAGCCTTTCGCGCTACCCTGGAGGAAACCACCGAAGCCAGCCTGCTGTTGCATGTCGTGGACAGCCACGACGGCCGTCGCGATGACAACATCGAACAGGTGGAGAATGTGCTGGCGGAAATCGGAGCCGACGAAATTCCCGTACTGCAAGTGTTCAACAAGATCGACTTGCTGGAAGAGTTTCAGCCCCGGATCGAGCGCAACGAAGAGGGTGTGCCGGTCCGGGTGTGGCTGTCGGCGGTGACCGGCCGGGGGTTGGAGCTGCTGTTCGATGCCATTGTTGAGCGCCTCGCCGACGATGTGGTGCATCATGTCGTGGTGCTGGGGCCGGCGGACGGCAAGCTGCGGGCGCTGCTTCACGCCGCCGGCTCGGTGTTGCGCGAAGAGCACCGGGAGACGGGGGAAACCCTGGTGGAAGTGCGGCTGCAGAACCGTGACTGGTGCCAGCTCCTGCGCCGGGCCGGTGTCAGTGAACAGGCGGTGCGCCTGCAGGACCCGGTGTCCTGAACCGGGCGGCTATTGCCGGAGCGGGTAGAAATCCCTAGTATTTGCAGCCATTCGATACGATAAGGAACGGAGAGCACTATGGCCTGGAACGAACCGGGTGGAAACCGTAACGACAACGACCCCTGGGGTACCGGAGGCGGTCGTCGCGGCAATGATCAGGGGCCGCCTGACCTTGACGAGGCGCTGAAAAAGGGACTGGAAAAACTCAACCGGATGCTCGGTGGCAAGGGCGGCCGGTCCGGAGGCGGTTCCGGCTCCGGCGAGGGGGCCGGAGGCTTTGGCGCCGTGCTGTCCCTGATCGCCATTCTGGTGGTGGGGTATGTCATCTACCAGTCGTTCTATACCGTGGACGAGCAGGAGCGCGCGGTGGTGCTCCGGTTTGGCGAGTACGCGCGAACGGAGGAGCCCAGTCTGCGCTTCAAGGTGCCACTGATCGACGACGTCTATAAGGTGCGGGTCACCAATGTCCGGACCGCCGAATCCCAGGGGCAGATGCTCACCCAGGATGAAAACCTGGTGACCGTCGACCTGCAGGTCCAGTACCGGGTAAGTAACGCTCGGGACTATGTCCTGAACGTGCGAGATTCCAATCAGGCGCTGGCTTTCGCCACCGACAGTGCCCTGCGGCACGAAGTGGGCAGTGCCACTCTGGACGAGGTTCTCACCGAAGGTCGAGCGGAGCTGGCCATCAACGTCGAACGTCGCCTTCAGGCTTTCCTGGAAGAGTACGGCGCCGGTCTGCAGATTATTCGCGTGAACGTGGAAAGTACCCAGCCGCCGGCGGCGGTGCAGGACGCCTTCCGGGAAGTACAGCGTGCCCGGGAGGACGAGCAGCGACTGATCGAGGAAGCGGAAACCTATCGCAACAAGGTGGTCCCCGAGGCCCGGGGGCAGGCCCAGCGGATGATCGAGGAGGCGAACGCGTACAAGGCTAAGGTCGTCGAGACCGCGCGGGGTGAGACCGCCCGGTATCTGGACCTGCTGGAGGTTTACGTGCAGGCGCCGGACGTGACCCGCGAGCGGCTCTACATCCAGGCCCTGGAGAACGTGCTGTCCAACACCAGCAAGGTGCTGGTCGATACCCAGTCGTCGGGCAATATGATGTACCTGCCGCTGGACCAGATCATGCGTCGCGGTGGCGGTGCCAGTGCCGACAACAGCCTCGGCGGTCTCGAAGGATCCTCGAGCCAGGTGGACATCAAGAGCCTGACCGATGAGGTCCTGCGGGAACTGCGTAACCGTCAAACCACCAATTCCAGAACGGGGAGATAATCGATGGGTCCGAAAAGTATTATCGGTCTGGCGGGTGCCCTGATCGTCATCCTGGTGGTTTCCTCCAGTGTCTACATCATCCCCGAAACCCATCGCGGCGTGCTGCTGCGGTTCGGTGAGCTGGTGGAGACCAATGTTCAGCCGGGCCTGCACTTCAAGGTGCCGGTGATTGACCAGGTGCGCCAGTTCGACGTGCGGGTGCTGACCATGGACCTGCCGGCACGGCAGTACCTGACGGTGGAGAAAAAACCGCTGGACGTGGACTCTTACATTGCCTGGCAGATCAGCGACGTTGACACGTTCTACCGGGCCACCGGCGGCAACGAATTCAGTGCCCAGTCGTTGCTGGCGTCCCGGATCGACAACGGGCTGCGCAACGAGTTCGGGGTTCGGACCATGCACGAGGTGGTGTCCGGTCAGCGGGATGAGCTGATGCACGCCCTGCGCGACCAAGTCAACGAAACCTCCGTGTCGGAGTTTGGGATCCGAGTGCTGGACATCCGCATCAAGGCCATCGAGCTGCCGCAGCAGGTCAGCGAGAACGTCTACCGGCGCATGGCCACCGAGCGTGAGAAGCTGGCCCAGGAGTTCCGGTCCCGGGGCCGCGAGGCGGCTGAGGGTATCCGTGCCGACGCCGATCGCCAGCGTGCCGTGATTCTGGCCGAGGCGTTTGCCAAGTCGGAGCAGCTGCGTGGTGAGGGTGATGGTGAAGCGGCCCGCATCTACGCCGACGCCTACACCCGGAACGAGGCGTTCTACAGCTTCTATCGGAGCTTGACGGCGTACCAGAAAGCGTTCGCCGGCAAGGACGATCTTCTGGTGATCGACTCCGACAGCGACTTCCTGAAGTTCCTCAAGGATCCCCGGGGCTCGGCCAACTGAGGTCCCGGACGCCAGAAACCGGAATACCCTGTGTATTCCGGTTTTTTTGTGCCTGACAACCGTGTAAAATCCGACCGGTTTTGTGTCGGGTTTTCTGACCCCGGCTTCACCACAAATCCCGAGAGTTCCCCGTGGCCCTTCCGGGCGCCGTAGCGGGACAGACAGATAACGGAATCGCATGACTGTATCGGATCGCTGGTTGCTGCCAGACGGTGTGGAGGACATCCTGCCGCCGCTGGCCGGACGGATCGAATCGCTGCGACGGGACGTGATGGATACCTGTCAACGCTGGGGCTACCAGCTGGTTATCCCGCCCCTGATCGAATACCTCGAATCCCTGTTCACGGGGACCGGGCACGACCTGGAATTGCAGACCTTCAAACTGACGGACCAGCTGACCGGTCGCATGATGGGCGTCCGGGCGGACATGACCCCCCAGGCCGCCCGGATCGATGCCCACACCCTGGGACAGGAGGGCATCACCCGGCTGTGTTACGCCGGCCATGTCCTGCATACCCGGCCCCGTCACATGCTGACCGGCCGTACCCCGATCCAGGCCGGCTGTGAACTGTTCGGCAGCGCTTCCGAGGCGGCCGATATGGAAGTGATCCGCCTGATGCTGGAGACCTTGAGGGTGGCCGGACTGCCGAAGGTCCACGTCGACCTGGCCCATGTCGCCATTTACGAAAGCCTCATTGGCGAGGCGGATTTCGACCGTGACACCGAGGAAGCCATCTTTGATGCCATGGGGCGCAAGTCCGTGCCGGAGCTGGATCAACTGCTGGGCGAGTGCCCGGAAGGTTCGGCCGGCTTCCGTCTGCGTCAGCTGGCCCGGGTCAGTGGCGGTCCGGAGGCCCTGGCGGAAGCGCGCCAGGTACTGGCGGGCGGATCGCCCGCGCTGACGGCAGCCCTGGACCAGCTGGCCCGGGTGTCGGACATGCTGTCCCGGGACTTCCCGGAGGTCAGCTTCGGGTTCGATTTCTGTGAGCTGCGCGGTTACAACTACCACACCGGCCTGGTGTTCGCGGCGTACGTGCCCGGACACGGTGAGGCTGTCGCCAAGGGCGGTCGCTATGATGCCATCGGCAGCGACTTTGGCCGTGCCCGCCCCGCCACCGGTTTCAGCCTGGACATCCGGGCGCTGGTGTCGCTGGGTGACCGCGTGGTACGAAAATCAGGCGCCATCTGGGCACCGGCCGACCGGGACCCGGCCCTGGAGGGTGTGATTTCCGGTTTGCGTATGACGGAGACCGTGATTCGGGCACTGCCGGAAGACGAGGGATGTGACCCCGCCGAGCGTGGGTGTGACCGGCAACTGGTGAAAAGAGACGGCCAGTGGGTCGTCGAGTCTCTGGACTGAATTGAGAGAGCATCATGGGCAAGAACGTAGTTGTGCTGGGCACCCAGTGGGGTGATGAAGGCAAGGGCAAGATTGTCGACCTGCTGACCGACAAGGTCGCGGCCGTGGTTCGTTTTCAGGGGGGGCACAACGCCGGGCACACCCTGGTCATCGAGGGCAAGAAAACGGCCCTGCACCTGATCCCGTCCGGCATTCTGCGCCAGGACGTTCAGTGCTTGATCGGCAATGGCGTGGTGCTGTCGCCCGAGGCCCTGCTCAAGGAAGTCCGGGAACTGGAGTCCAGCGGTGTCGCGGTTCGGGAACGGCTGAAAATCAGCCTGGCCTGCCCGATCATCCTGCGCACCCACGTGCGCATTGATCAGGCCCGGGAGCGTGCCCGTGGCAACGACAAGATTGGCACGACTGGCCGGGGCATCGGCCCGGCCTACGAAGACAAGGTGTCACGTCGGGGCGTGCGCCTGGGGGACCTGTGCAACCCGGTGGACTTTGAAGCCAAGCTGCGGGAAATCATGAGCTTCCACAACTTTGTCCTGACCGAGTACTACAAGGAAGAGCCGGAAGACATTGACGCGGCCTTGGCAGAGCTCAAGGTCATGGGCGAAGAGATCCTGCCGATGGCGGCGGACGTGACCGACATGCTGCATGACTACCGCAAGCGGGGCGAGAATATTCTGTTCGAGGGCGCCCAAGGCTCGTTGCTCGATATCGACCTGGGGACCTATCCCTTCGTGACCTCATCCAACACCACCGCAGGCGGTACGGCGACCGGTTCCGGTTTTGGCCCTCTGTTTCTGGATTATGTGCTCGGGATCACCAAGGCCTACACCACCCGGGTGGGTTCTGGCCCGTTCCCGACTGAGTTGTTCGACGACATGGGCAAGCACCTGGCGGTCAAGGGCAACGAAGTGGGCACCACCACCGGCCGCTCCCGCCGCTGCGGTTGGTTCGATGCGGTGGCCCTGCGCCACGCCATCCAGATCAACAGCGTATCCGGGATTTGCCTGACCAAACTGGACGTGCTTGATGGTCTGGAAACCGTGAAGGTGTGTGTGGGCTACCGGACTCCGAACGGCGAGCTGACCCGTCCGCCGATCGGTTGCGACAACTTCAAGGACATCGAGCCGGTCTACGAGGAACTGCCGGGCTGGAGTGAGAGCACCGTTGGCCTGACCAGCATCGACCAGCTGCCGGAGAACGCTCGGGCGTACATCCGCTTCCTGGAAGAGCAGATCGAGGCTCCGATCGACATCATCTCCACCGGCCCGGACCGGGTCGAGACCATCATCCTGCGGCACCCGTTTGGCGAGTGACGCCGGTTAGCCCCCAAAAGCCCCGCCAAGGCGGGGCTTTTGGGTGGCGGTTTCAGGGTTTGGTGGCGATGACCGTGGCCCGCTTGGGGCCGGGGTAGCCCTCGAGGGTTCGGGATGGGTCGGCCGGATCCAGGAAATCCCTTAGAGAGTTGAAGCGCATCCAGTCGGTGCTGCGCTGCTCCTCGGGAGTGGTCACCGTGACATCGACCACCCGGGCGTCCCGGAAGCCGGTACGCTGGAGCCAGCGCAGGAGCGTGTCGCAGCTGGGCAGGAACCAGACGTTGCGCATTTGCGCGTAGCGGTCCTCCGGCATCAGGGTGTAACCCTCCGGGCCGTCGACCACCAGGGTTTCCAGCACCAGTTCACCGCCCCGGCGCAGGGTGCCCTTGAGTTCCAGCAGGTGGTCGATCGGGGAGCGGCGGTGATACAGCACTCCCATGGAAAAGGTGGTGTCAAAGGCCTCCAGGTCCGCCGGCAGATCCTCCATTCGCACCGGCAGCAGATCCACCGGCACCTCCCCCAGATAGCGTTTGACGCTCAGAAATTGGAACAGGAACAGCAGGCCCGGATCGATGCCGACGACCCGGCGGGCGCCAGCGCCGTACATCCGCCAGCAGTGGTAGCCCGAGCCGCAACCGACGTCGAGCACTTGGCGGTCGCGCAGGTCCGACAGGTGGGGGGCCACCCGTTGCCATTTCCAGTCTGAGCGCCACTCGGTATCGATGAAGGTGTCGAAAAACCGGAACGGGCCCTTGCGCCAGGGCATCAGGCCCCGCAGCCCCCGCTCCAGGCGCTCCGCCTGGGCCCCGGACAGGGCAGCGTCCCGGCTGAGGGTGACGGTATCGGTGTCGAAGCTGGCCCGGACGCCGTCGAGCTCCGGCAGTGTCGCCAGGGCTTCCAGCCATCGGGGCAGGTCGCCGTGGGGGTTCTCGTCGAAGCGGTACCGGAGCTGAGTGTTCAGCTGCTGGACCCAGTCCGGCCGTCCCTGGGCGGCGAGGTCGGCAAACAGCGCCTGGAACTGGCGCCGCCAGTCGAAGGACGGTGTCGTGGCTACGGTCGTCATGGTGTCTTGATGGCGAGCAGGGAGGTGAAGTTGAAGCACTGATACCAGAGCAGCACCTGGTCGAAGCCGGCGGCTCGCAGGCGCTCCTGATGCTGTGCCAGGGTTTCCGGTATGAGCACCTGCTCCAGCGCGGTGCGTTTCTGGCTGATTTCCAGGTCGGAATAGCCGTTGGCGCGCTTGAAAGCGTGGTGCAGCCGCGTCTGGATTTCCTGCTCCTGCTCGGATTCGAAGCACAGTTTTTCCGACAGAATCAGCACACCGCCCGGCCGGGTGGCCTCGGCGATGCGCTGGAGCAGGCCGGCCCGCTGTGCCGGGGCAATGAACTGCAGTGTGAAGTTCAGGGTAGTGACCGAGGCATTGCTCAGCTCGGTGTCGAGGATATCCTCACAGCGCAGGGTTACCGGGACCGGCGAGTCGTCCAGGGCGATGTAATGTTCGCAGCGTTCGATCATTGCCGGGGAGTTGTCCACTCCGAACAGGTGGCAGTCGGCAAACGGAATGCCGTGGCGCATGGCCAGGGTGGAGGCGCCGAGGGAACAGCCCAGATCGTAGCAGTGGGAGCCGGGTTGCGCGTACTGCTCGGTGATTACTTCAATCATTGGGATGATGGTGGTGTAGCCCGGCACGGAGCGGCGAATCATGTCGGGGAACACCCGGGCCACCGAGGCGTCGAATCGGAATTCCTCGGGCTTGCGTTCGGTGGCGAACAGACGGTCGGTCGCCTGTTCCGGTGGCTGGCGCTTGCGGGAATCAGTCATCGCCGGGCTCCCTGGCCGGAACTGCCGGTGCCGTGGGAGAGGGCCGGCGGCAGCGCACGCCACGGTTCTTGTAGTCAACGAGAATGCCCCGGAACGAAGGATCCGCGTCGGCGGCGATGGCCAGGTAGCCATCCTGGCACACCGCGTGCAGCTCCGACGCCTTGGGGGACATTCGGTAGGGTTCGTCCGGGGTCACATGAACGGCTTGGAAATCGCCCACCGGCACGTGATCCTTGTTGTCCGAGTGGTCGATTTTGCCGGCACTCTCAAGCGCCAGGACGGTGACCACCACGGTAATCACGGCGGTCAGAATCAGGCTGCGGGCGCTGTAACGGGCTTCGCTTTGGCTCATGCCTACCTCGTTGTAACGGTGAGTGGCGGGTCTCAATACTGACCCGGAATATCGATGGCCGGGGCCTGCAGTGCCGCCATCTGCTCGCGCAACGCCAGGATCTGCTCCGACCAGAAACGCGGCTGCCCGAACCAGGGAAAGTATTTGGGAAAGGCCGGGTCGTCCCAGCGACGGGCCAGCCAGGCGCAGTGCGCGATTTGCCGGTAGCAGCGCAGAGGCTCGATCAGGTGCCGCTCCCGGCGGTTGAAGTCCCGGAACATTTCGTAGCCCTCAAGTAGCTCGGCGAGCTGGGCGCCGCGGTCGTTGTCCTCACCGTTGAGCAGGAGCCACATGTCCTGGATCGCGGGCCCGGACAGGCAGTCGTCCAGATCCACGAACAGCATGTGTTCGTCCCGGCAGAGGATGTTGCCCGCGTGGCAGTCGCCGTGCAGACGCAGCGCCTCGACCGGGCCCGCCTCGTCAAGCCGGGCGGCGCACAACGCCATCAGGTCGGAGAGGAGGCTGTCCCAGGCTGGACGGAGGTCCTCGGGAATCCAGGGACCATCGCGCAGGAAACGGTGGTTGGCCTCGAGGCCCGCCAGCAGGTCCAGGGTTGGGCGGTGCTGGAACCGTCGGCGGGCACCAACAGTATGCAGTTGGCCCAGCCATTGCCCGAGTCGGTATAGGGTGTCGGTGACACTGGTATCCGGGGCCTGTCCGCCCCGCTGCGGGAACACCGCGAACCAGAAATCGCCGTGCCGGCCCAGAGTGTCGCCGTCGGCCAGAGGCTGTGGTGCCACCACCGGAATCCCCGCCGCTACGGCTTCCAGGCTGAATGTGTGCTCCTCCCGCAGTGCCGCTTCGCTCCACCGTCCCGGCCGATAAAACTTGGCAATCACCGGTGCGCCTTCGTCGAGACCGACCTGATAGACCCGGTTTTCGTAGCTGTTAAGGGCGAACAGACGCCCGCTGACCGCAAATCCCTCGGCCTCCAGGGCATCAAGAATGGCGTCCGGGGTAAGTGTATCGTAGGGATGGCTGGCTTGGTTCATGAGGCTGCGATCGGCGAAAAACGTGTGCGCCATTATACCCGCTCGGCGTCCGGGCGTAATCCGCGCGATTGCGGACGCTCCCGGTTTGACCGCCCGGTGCTTTGCGCTAATGTGGACAATCCCAAGGAGCGTGCAGGATAGAGCCTATGAGCGAGGAATACCAGGTACAGACCGTGGTGATCGGGGCCGGCGTGGTTGGCTTGGCGGTGGCTCGGGAACTGGCGCGGCGGGGGCGGGAGGGCCTGCTGCTGGAGGCCGGTAACCGGTTTGGCGAGGGTATTTCGTCCCGCAACAGCGAGGTGATTCACGCCGGTATCTACTACCCTGAGGGGACGCTGAAAGCCCGATTGTGCGTCGAGGGGCGGCAACTGTTGTACACCTATTGCCGGGAACATGGGGTTGGTCATCGCCAGTGCGGCAAGTGGATCGTCGCCACCCACGAGGCCCAGCTCGACACCCTGGCCGGGCTTCGGGAAGCCGCTGCGAAAAACGGTGTGGCTCTGGCGTGGCGGGACGGCGGAGACGTTGCCCGGCGGTTGCCCGGGGTCCGGGTCCGGGCCGCGCTCTGGTCCGCGGCAACCGGGATTGTCGACTCGCACGGTCTGATGGTGTCGCTGCTGGCGGATCTGGAGGCCGCGGGCGGCCAGCTGGTGCTGCAATCGCCGGTACTGACCGCGGACAGCGGGGCGGGGCGGCACCGGCTCGAAGTGGGGGGTGCGACGCCCTGCGTGCTGGTGGCGCGCGAGGTAGTGAATGCTGCGGGTCTGGGCGCTCCGGCCCTGGCGGCGCGCTGGCACGGGCTGCCGCCGGAGCAGCGGCCCCGGCAATGGCTGGCCCGGGGTGTGTACTTCTCTTACACCGGCCGTCATCCGTTCGATAGCCTGATCTACCCGGTGCCCGAGGTGGGTGGGTTGGGGGTGCACCTGACCCTCGATCTGGCGGGGCAGGCGCGGTTCGGGCCGGATGTCGAATGGATCGAGCGGGAGGACTACCGGGTGGACCCGGCGCGAGCCCGGGCGTTTGCCGACGGTATCCGGCGCTGGTGGCCGGCGCTGGACCCCGGCCGTCTGCAGCCGGCCTACGCGGGAATCCGGCCCAAGCTGGCCGGGCCGGACGGCGGCTTTTTCGATTTTCGCATCGACGGTCCGGCGACACACGGGGTGCCGGGGCTGGTCAACCTGTTCGGTATCGAATCCCCCGGCCTCACCGCCAGTCTGGCCATTGCTCGGCGGGTGGGGTCACTGCTGGATGTGGCCGCGGACTGACGGGGGCGGGTGTGCGGGCCAGGGCCCAGAGCTCCACCCGCTGTGTTCCCGCCGATTTCAGCAGACTCGCCAGAGCCCGGGCGGTGGCACCCGTGGTGACCACGTCGTCCACGATCGCGACCGAGGCGGGCGGCTCGCCCGTCAGGGTAAGGCTGTCGTTCAGGTTGGCCAGGCGTCCGGCCCGGTCCAGGCCCCGCTGCGTGGGCGTCCGCCGGGTGCGATGAACCCGGCCCCGCAGCACCGGCAGGTCGAGTGTCCGCCCCAGATATTCGGCCAGATCCTGGGCTTGGTTGAAGCCGCGCTGACGCCGGCGGGCCGGGTGCATAGGGGCGGCGATCAGTGCCTCCGGCCGGCAGTCGGGTTCTCGGGCCAACGCCTCCTCCAGGTGACGGGCCAAGCCAGCCATCAGTGGGCGTCCATACTTGCGCTGGCCCTGATACTTGTACCGGCCGATCATGCGGTCCACCGGAAACTCATAGCGCCAGGGAATGCGTGCCCGGGCAAACGGGGGCGGGTCACGCAGACAGTCGCCACAACACAGCCCCGTGGCGCTGTCCGGTAAGGGCAGGGCACAGCGTGGGCAGGCCGGGGTGTTGGCAGGCAGATCGCCGCGGCAGGCGGCGCACAGGCCGTGATCGGTGGTCGGGGCGAGGCAGCTGACGCAGCGTTCGGTCAGAAGCGCGCTGTTAACCTTTTGTTTAATCCTGGTTGACAGCAGGGTCAGTCCCTTTATCATCGGGTTCATCCGTAAACCAAAAGACCTGAACAGGTTAACAGGACCCGACCATGACTGCCACAGAACCGCGTCACGACTGGACGCTCCAAGAAGCCCGTGCCCTTTTTGAACTGCCGTTCAATGACCTGCTGTTCCGCGCCCAGACGGTCCATCGGCAGTACTTCGATCCCAATGAGGTGCAGGTGAGCACGCTGCTGTCCATCAAGACCGGTGCCTGTCCTGAAGATTGCAAGTATTGCCCGCAAAGCGGCCACTACAACACCGGGTTGGAAAAGGAAAAGCTGCTGGAAATTGAGAAGGTGGTGGCTGAAGCTCGGGCCGCCCGGGACAAGGGCGCCTCCCGGTTCTGTATGGGCGCGGCCTGGCGCAGTCCGTCACGCAAGGACATGCCCTATGTGCTGGAAATGGTCCGCCAGGTGAAATCTCTCGGTCTGGAGACCTGTATGACGCTGGGCATGCTTGGGGAAGAGCAGGCCCGGGCCCTGGCCGAGGCGGGGCTGGACTATTACAACCACAACCTGGATACCTCTGAGAAATACTACAACCACATCATCACCACCCGGACCTACCAGGACCGCCTGGAAACACTGGAAAACGTGCGCAAGGCCGGCATGAAGGTCTGTTGCGGCGGTATCCTGGGGATGGGCGAGGACGAGGACGATCGCATTGGCCTGCTGGTTCAGCTCGCCAATCTGCCTCAGCATCCGGAAAGCGTGCCGGTCAACATGCTGGTGAAGGTGAAGGGAACCCCCCTGGAAGACGTAGAGGACATGGACCCCTTCGACTTCATCCGCATCATCGCGGTGGCACGGATCATGATGCCGGCTTCCCATGTGCGGCTGTCCGCCGGGCGTGAGCAGATGAATGAACAGATGCAGGCCCTGTGTTTCATGGCGGGGGCGAATTCCATCTTCTACGGGGAAAAACTGCTGACCACCTCAAACCCCGAGGCCGACGCCGACATGCGCCTGTTCCGGCGCCTGGGGATTCGCCCCGAGCGGCGGACCCAGTGCACCACCGAGGCCGAGGAAGCCGCGGCCCTCACCGAGGCGGTGGAATACGAGGCAACACGCCATCTGTTCTACGACGCCACCCGTGAGTCCGCCTGAGACCATGCGTGATTTCCTGCGCGAGATCGAGGAGCGCAAGCGGGCCGGGCTGTATCGAAGCCGGCGGCAGGTCTCGGGGCCCCAGCAGCCGTCCCTGACCGTGGAAGGTCAGCCGCTGCTGTCGTTTTGCAGCAATGATTACCTGGGTCTCGCCAATGCCCCGGAGGCCCGGGAGGCACTGGCGCGGGCGCTGGAGCATGCCGGCCTGGGCGGCGCCTCCTCGCATCTGATCTGCGGCCATCACGAGGCCCATCATCGACTGGAAGGCCAGCTGGCGGCGTTTACCCGCCGGTCGTCCGCACTGCTGTTTTCCACCGGCTATATGGCGAACCTCGGCGTGATATCGGCCCTGGCGGGTCGCGGCGACACCATCTTCTCGGACCGCCTCAACCACGCCTCCATCATTGACGGCTGCATCCTCAGCCGGGCCCGCGTTCGGCGTTACGCCCATGGTGACGTTTCCGCCCTGGAAGTCCAGCTGGCTCAAACCCCTGGACACAAGCTGGTGGTCACGGACGGGGTATTCAGCATGGACGGCGACGTTGCCCCATTGCGGGCGTTGGCCCGGGTCTGCCAGCGTCACGATGCCCTTTTGATGGTGGACGACGCCCACGGGTTGGGGGTGCTGGGCCCGCAGGGGCGGGGCAGTGTGCTGGCTGCGGGACTGTCGGAACAGGACGTGCCGGTGCTGGTCGGAACACTGGGCAAGGCCGCCGGTGGCAGTGGTGCCTTCGTCGCCGGCCCCGAGTGGTTGACTGAATACCTGGTCCAGAAAGCGCGCACCTACGTTTACACCACGGCGATGCCGCCGGCGCTGGCGGTGGCGATCGGGGCCAATCTCGAGGCCGTGGTGCAAGGCGACGACCTGAGATCGCACCTGGCGGGATTGGTACGGCGCTTCCGGGAGGGGGCGTCGGCCCTGGGTTATACCCTGATGCCGTCCCAGACCCCGATCCAGCCGATCCTGGTGGGTGACAACGACACCGCCCTGGCACTGAGCCGGGCGCTGGAAGCGCGGGGGATCCTGGTCACCGCCATCCGGCCCCCGACCGTACCGGCGGGGGAGGCTCGCCTGCGGGTAACGCTCAGCGCAGCGCATCAGGCGGCTCAGGTGGATCGTCTGCTGGATGCACTGGCCGAATGCCGTTCGGGGCTGCCCTGCTCGGGTGTCCGCTCATGGGCATGATGCCGGAGCGGCCCGGTGATTGGGAGCCATGCCCCACCAGGGCCGACAAGCGGGACATCGCCAGCGACTTTGGCCGCGCTGCGACCACCTATGAACAGGCGTCCCGGTTACAACGGATGATGGGCATGCGGATGCTGGAGCGGCTGTCGGTGGAGCGCGCATCGCCACTGCGTATCCTGGACCTGGGGTGTGGTACTGGCTGGTTTTCCCGGGCTCTGGCGCGGCGCTATCCCGACGCCGTCATCGTCGGTGCCGACCTTGCCGAAGGGATGGTCAGCCGTGCCCGAGCCGGCGGCGGCGCGGCGTTTCTGGCCGCAGACGCCGAAGCCCTGCCGTTTGTCAGCGGGGGCTTTGACCTGGTATTCAGCAACCTGATGATCCAGTGGTGCTCCGAGCCGGAGCAGGTGCTGTCCGAGTGCCGACGGCTGCTGCGTCCGGGGGGCTGGCTGGCGTTATCCACCCTGCTGGAGGGTACCCTGAGCGAGCTACGGCAAGCCTGGGCGGTGGCCGATCCGGGGCGGCCTCATGTCAACGAATTTGTTCCCGAGACATGCTGGCGTACGACCGTGACCGGCGTCTTGCCGGGGGCTGACTGTGTCGCCGAGACCCTACGCCTGCCCTACGATTCGCCAATGGCCCTGAACCGCGAACTCAAGGGCTTGGGTGCCACTTTCAAGGGAGACGGTCGTCGCCGCTCGCTGACGGCACCGGGCCGGTTCCGGGCCATGGTCCGGGCTTACCCGGTCGCGGACGGTGATGGTGTCCTGGCATCCTATCGGGCCGGCTGGGTGTACTGGTCGGCACGCTGAGCGTTCAACAGAAGGATCCCATAATGGCAAAGACCTGCTACTTCGTGACCGGCACCGATACCGGTGTCGGCAAAACCCTCGTGTCGGCGACTCTGCTGGAGGCGGCGAAAGCCCGGGGCATGCGTACCCTGGCAATCAAGCCGGTGGCTTCCGGCTGCGACATGACGCCGGACGGGTTGCGGAACGAGGACGCGCTGATCCTGCAGGCGGCCATGACCGAATCTCTGCCCTATGAGCAAGTGAACCCGGTGGCCTTGGCGCCGGCGATTGCGCCTCACGTGGCCGCCGCCGAGGCCGGCCGATCTCTGTCGGCGCAGCGTTTGGTGGGGTTTTGCCGGGGGCTGCAGACTCGCCCGGCCGATCTGATGCTGATCGAGGGCGCCGGTGGCTGGCGAGTGCCGCTGAATGAGCGGGAAACCTACGCGGCGGTGCCAAGGGCGCTGGGCACACCGGTGATTTTGGTGGTGGCACTGCGCCTGGGCTGCATCAACCACGCCCTGCTGACCGCCGAGGCCATCCGGGCCGACGGCCTGACACTGGCGGGTTGGGTGGCCAACCGGCCGGCCCCGGAGGTCATGGCCAACGAGCCGGAGACTCTGAATTACTTGCGGGGGCATCTGGGGGCTCCGTGCCTTGGCGTCCTGCCCTGGCTGGAAAACGCTGCCCCGGCGGTTCTCGCCGACGCCCTGGATCTGACGGTTCTGTTTGAAAAGTGAACAATGTTATGGCTTACTGGTGGGCAGGGCAGTTACCGGACGTCGTCTTATGATCAACAACACCTTGGCCGCTGGGATTCAGGGCATTCAGGAGAGCATGGCCGGCATGGAGAGCGCGGCCCGTAAGATCGCCCGGGGCGGTCTGGACGGTCCCCGGGGCAGTGCGGACGGGGCCACGGATCTGATTGAGCCCATACTGGACCTCAAACTGTACGAGCGCAGTGTCGAAGCTTCCGCTCAGGTGGTCAAAGTCGCGGACGAAACCCTGGGCACACTGCTCGATATTCGGGCCTGAGCGCCTGCGGGTGGCGGTTCGGTACCGCCGCCGATGCTTCCCTTCTGTTTCTCGTCTTGTTCCTCCCGCAACCGGGTCGTCCTGCCCGTGATTTCCAGCCAGCGCCGGGTCCACACGGGGTGGAACGGTGCGGCCGTGCGCTTTTCCCAACAACAAATTTTTGCTTGCCCTATTGACAATTTCGCATCTGTAAACGTATGTTTCAAACAGCTGTTTAATTTGCGCCGTGGCGGGGTCGCCGCGGTGCCTGGGAAAACCAAGGCCAAAGGCTGCAGATTCGTCTCAGCCGGCACCGAAAACCGAGGTGGATTCCATGCCTGAGTACAAAGCGCCCCTGCGTGATATCAAATTCGTCATGAACGAGCTGCTCAACAGCGAGCAGCATTACGCCAATTTGGAAGGTGCGGAAGACGCAACCCCGGATATGGTGGACGCCATCATCCAGGAGGGTGCGAAGTTCTGTGAACAGGTACTGTCTCCGCTGAACCCGGTGGGCGACCGCGAAGGCTGCACCTGGAGCGAGGACGGTGTGAAAACCCCGACCGGCTTCAAGGAAGCCTACCAGCAGTACGTTGAAGGCGGCTGGCCGTCCATGACCGCGGATCCCACCTACGGCGGGCAGGGTCTGCCTCATTCCATCGGCCTGGTGATCAGTGAAATGGTGGGCACCGCCAACTGGTCCTGGGGCATGTATCCGGGCCTGAGCCACGGTGCCACCAACACCATCGAGGCGCATGGCACCGAAGAGCAAAAACAGGTGTACCTGACCAAGCTGATCAGCGGTGAGTGGACCGGCACCATGTGCCTGACCGAGCCGCACTGTGGCTCCGATCTGGGAACCCTGCGCACCAAGGCCGAACCGAACCCCGACGGCAGCTACAGCATCACCGGCACCAAGATCTTTATCTCCGCCGGCGAGCACGACATGGCCGAGAACATCGTGCACATCGTGCTGGCCCGGCTGCCGGGCGCCCCGGAAGGCACCAAAGGCATTTCCCTGTTCATCGTACCCAAGCGCCTGCCGAACGAAGACGGCTCCGCGGGCGAGCGCAATGCCGTGTCCTGTGGTTCCATCGAACACAAGATGGGGATCCACGGCAACGCCACCTGCGTCATGAACTTCGACGGCGCCAAGGGTTGGCTGATCGGTCCCGAGAATAAGGGGCTGAACTGCATGTTCACCTTCATGAACACGGCCCGTATCGGCACCGCGATCCAGGGCCTGGGCTCCGCCGAGCTGGCGTTCCAGGGCTCCCTGGCCTATGCCAAGGAACGCTTGGCGATGCGCTCCCTGAGCGGCCCGAAAAACCCGGAGGGCCCGGCCGATCCGATCATCGTGCATCCGGACGTGCGCCGCATGCTGCTGACCCAGAAAGCCGTGGCCGAAGGCGCCCGCGCGCTGATCTATCTGGCCGGCCAGCAGGTGGATATCGTGCATGCGGGCAAGAGCGAGGAAGAGCGCAAGGCGGCGGACGCCCTACTGGGCTTCCTGACGCCCATCGCCAAGGCCTTCCTGACCGAGATTGGCTACGAGGCGGCGAACCTGGGTTTGCAGGTGTTCGGTGGCCACGGCTACATTTCCGAGTGGGGCATGGAGCAGAACGTGCGTGACGCCCGGATCTCCATGATCTATGAAGGCACCACCGGCATTCAGGCGCTGGACCTGCTGGGTCGGAAAGTGCTGATGACCCAGGGCGAGGCGCTGAAACTGTTCACCAAGCAGGTGCACCTGTTCTGCAAGGAGAACGCCGATAACGCGCAGCTCAAGGAATTCATCGAGCCGTTGGCCGCCATCAATAAAGAGTGGGGCGAGCTGACCATGAAGATCGGCATGGCCGCCATGAAAAACCGGGAGGAAGTCGGTGCGGCCTCGGTCGACTACCTGATGTACTCCGGCTACGCCGTGTTCGCCTATCTGTGGGCCCGCATGGCCAAGGTGGCGCTGGACAAGATGGCCGATGGCACCACCGAGGAAATGTTCTACAACGCCAAGGTGCAGACGGCGCGGTTCTACTTCAAGCGCATTCTGCCTCGGACCAAGGCGCACGCGGAAGCCATGCTGGCCGGCGCCGACACTCTGCTGGACATGCCAGAGGAAGCCTTCGCTTTCTGAGGCGTGGGTTCCGGCAAGACCATATGAACCAGAAGCCCGCGCTCTCAGGAGCCGGGCTTTTTTCATGAGATCACCCGGGCTTTGCGGTAGAATACCGGCCCACAAAAAAACAACTTTCAGCGGACACATAGCCCATCAGGTCCGGCGCCCGAACCGGTTGCCCCGCACCTGTAACGACTGACTGAAATTTTTTGGAGAGTTTGGAATGGCTGAATATCAGGCACCGTTACGTGACATTCGCTTCGTCATGAATGAAGTCTTCGACGCGCCTTCCCTGTGGGCGTCCCTTCCGAAAGTGGCAGAGAACGTCGATCCTGAAACCGCTGACGCGATTCTGGAAGAGGCAGGCAAGATCGCCAGCAGTGTGCTGGCGCCCCTGAACCGCGAGGGGGACGAGCAGGGTTGCCAGTGGCATGAGGGCGTAGTGACCGCGCCGGAAGGCTTCAAGGAAGCCTACCAGACCCTTGTCGAGGGTGGCTGGAACGGCCTTGGCGGCAACCCGGAATTTGGTGGTATGGGCATGCCCAAGACCCTGGTGGCCCAGTTCGAGGAAATGATGCAGGGCGCCAACATGGCATTCGGCCTGGCGCCGATGCTGACCGCCGGTGCCTGCCTGGCGCTGGATGCCCACGGCAGCCAGGAACTGAAAGAGAAATACCTGCCCAATATGTACGCGGGCACCTGGTCCGGCGCCATGGACCTGACCGAACCGCACGCAGGCACCGACCTGGGCATCATCCGGACCAAAGCCGAGCCTAACGATGACGGTTCCTACCGCATTACGGGCACCAAAATCTTCATCACCTGGGGTGAGCACGACATGGCGGAGAACATCATCCACCTGGTGCTCGCCAAGCTGCCCGACGCACCCAAGGGGCCGAAGGGCATCTCCCTGTTCCTGGTTCCTAAATTCCTGGTCAACGAGGATGGGTCACTGGGGGAGCGTAACCGGCTTAGCTGCGGTTCCATCGAGAAAAAGATGGGCATCAAGGGGTCCGCCACCTGCGTCATGAACTTCGACGGTGCCAAGGGCTGGCTGGTCGGTGAGGAGAACAAGGGCCTGGCGGCCATGTTTACCATGATGAACTACGAGCGTCTGGGTGTCGGTATCCAGGGTATCGGCGCCGCCGAGGCCTCGCTGCAAAACGCCCGGGCTTATGCCCTGGACCGCCTGCAGAGCCGTGCACCCAGCGGGGCGCAGCAGCCGGACAAGGTGGCGGATCCGATCATCGTGCATCCGGACGTGCGGCGCATGTTGCTGACCATGAAGTCCTACGTGGAAGGTGGCCGGGCGTTTTCCACCTACGTGGCGCAGTGGCTGGATATTTCCAAATACTCCGACGACGATGAACGGCGGACCTACGCCGAGGGCATGGTCGCGCTGCTGACACCGGTGGCCAAGGCGTTCCTGACCGATCGTGGCCTGGAAAGCTGTATCCTGGGCCAGCAGATCTTCGGTGGCCACGGCTTCATCCGCGAGTGGGGGCAGGAACAGCTGGTTCGGGACTGCCGGATCACCCAGATCTATGAAGGAACCAACGGCATCCAGGCACTGGACCTGATGGGCCGCAAGGTGGTCGGAAGCCAGGGCAAGCTCTACGAACTCTTCGCCCAGGACGTCACCCGTTTCCTGGAGGACAACCGCGACAACGAGGCGCTGCGTCCGTTCCTGGAGCCCCTGGCGGCTGCGGTGGAGCGTTTGGATGACGTCACCGAGCATGTCCTGGCCCAGGCGGCGGAAAACCCCAATGCAGTGGGGGCCGCCTCGGTGGATTATCTGGATCTGTTCGGCCTGACCGCACTCGGCTATATGTGGGCGAGAATGGTGAAGGCGGCGGCTCCGAAGGCGGAAGGCGACCGCTCGGGCTTCTATTCCGGCAAGCTCAAGACTGCCCGCTTCTATTTCGAACGCCTGTTGCCAAAAACCGTGTCCCTGGCGGAGAGCATCCGTAGCGGCAGCGAAGCCATGATGGCCCTGAGCGCCGAGGAGTTCTGATTCCAGGACGGAATAACGGTGTAAAAAGGCAGGTCTTCGGACCTGCCTTTTTCGTCTGGGGGAGCGCGTTACCCGGCCCTGAAATCACAGGGTCTCCATTCGCTCCGGGTGGGTGACGAAGGGATTCTCGTTGCCCTGGATCTCGGCAATTCGGCGGTGCCGGGTCAGTTCGGAATCATCCGGCGGATCCAGCCGGTTCCACTGTTTCAGGATGGCGCTGGCACCCAGCCAGGGCAGACCGTAGGTGTCCACCATATAGGCGACGGTGCGTGCCACGTCACCCTTGACCCGCTCCGGTGGTTCGAAAAACTGGGCGCTGACGCGGATGCCGCACTCATCCGGTTGTACGGTGTTGCCGACGTTGTCGTAGCGAACGCTGCGACGCTGCATCTCGATGCGGCTCCGGACCGGGACCATGTTGTGCAGGTCGGACGCGATCTGCCGGTAGCGATCGTCCTTTTCACACTGCCGCGAGGTTCCGCAATCCAGAGCTGTACGGATATCCGCCAAGGGGTACACGTAGCCGTCGGTCATGATGAAGCCCTTGTGGGTGAAGGGGGCGTCACAGAAGAACGAGCGCCCACCATCGGCGTAGAGCTTGCCCCAGAACTGATCCCTGATGACCGTCGCGGGATCACTGAAGCGGGTGTTCTGGCCAATGACCGTGCCGGCGGTGATGAGAAGGAAAAGGGTGGAGATTGTTATTGTGAGCTTTTTCATACGCCACGGATACCTCTGAGCATTCGAAAGTTGCCCGCGTACACGGGAACGGCGTTGCCGGATCCCGGGTCGGGCAGTCAAAATTATGACGCTTTTTGCTTTCGATAATGCGAAGTATGACACAGAGGCTCTCCAGGGGAGAGCCTCAAAGGTAGAAATTTGTGGCGGACTGTTAACCTGTTAACAGATTACTTCAGTTTGTCACGAATCTTCTGGTAACCGCTTTTCAGGTCTTCGCCCAGCTGCCGCGCCGTCTGGCGGGCTTCCTGGCTGGCGTCCTCGGTGTTGTGCAGAATCTTGTCCAGCTTGCTGCGGAAGCGTTCCCAGTCCTGTTCGAGGTCATCCCACTCGTCCTTGATGTCTTCCCGAGCCAGATGCAGTTGAACTCGCGCTTCGTCCCGGTACTGCTTGATTTTTTCCGACAGCTTCTTGAGTTCGTCTTGGATGCTCATGGCAAGCCCCTCCTTGCGTTGACGTCGTGTCGTGGAGCTACCATGCGCTGGAAAGGAAAAGGCTGTCAAGTGACGGCGGGGCCAGGCCGGTGTCCTTGTACCCGGGGATTGATTCAGGTCACTCTCTGAGCGGTCTGACCGGCCAGCAGCACGGCAAGGTCGCGCAGGTAATGCCAGGGGCCGAGGTCGTCAAAGCCCTTGGCCGCGCGGTCGATCTCGCTGCACAGGGCAAGAGCCTGCTGCAGTTGCCGCTGGCTGAGGCGGCGGCTGGCCCGTTCCAGTACCCGGGCCCGCTGGGGTTGGAATACGCCCCGTTTCTTGAGAAAGGCCGCCGGGCTGTCCTGACCGGACGCACGCAGCTCCAGCAGCAGGTTGAGGTCGCGGCTGAGGACAGCCAGCAGGCCCAGGGGATTTTCCCCTTCCTGCTGGAGTACGCCGATGATTTTCGCGGCATGCGCGGCGCGGCCGGCCAGCAGCTCAGACACCAGCTCAAAACCGCTGAAGCGGGAGCTGTCCAGAACCGCCTGTTCGATGGTGTCCTCGTCGATGGTGTTGCCGTTGCTCAGCAGCGACAGCCGGTCCAGTTCCTGGCTTGCGGCCAGCAAGTTGCCTTCGAGGCGCTCGGCGAGCATATCCAGGGCACCCCGGGTCAGGTGCAGGCCCTGGCGCCCGGCGCGTTCCTGCAGCCAGCCCCGGAACTTGTCGGCATCGATGGGCCAGACCGGTATGTGCACGCCTTTGTTCTGGAGTTCCTTGTACCATTTGCGCTTGGTTTCGGCGGCATCCAGCCTGGCGCTGATCAGCAGCAGCACGATGTCTTCCGGCGGTTGCGCCAGCACTCGTTCCATGACCGCACGGCCGTCGCCCAGTTTACCGGTGGGCAGGTGAATCTCAATGCGGCGTTTTTCCGCGAACAGCGACATGGCGTTGCACTCGTCCGCCACGGTGTTCCAGTTCAGCTGGTGATCGGCGTGAAAGGTGAGACGGTCGCGAAAACCGGCGTCTCGGGCAGCCTGCCGGATCTGGTCGCAGCACTCCTGCACCAGCAGGGGCTCGTCGCCCGAAACCAGGTATACCGGAGCCAAGCCTTTCTTGAGCAGCTGGGGCAACTGGGCGGGCTGTGCCTTCATGGGGCTTCGTGCGCTTGCCGGAGGTCGCGTATCCGGGCCTCGGTCAGCGGGGCCAGACGGAACAGCACCTGCTGGGCCAGCCGGTCATGGAGCTGCCGCTCCAGGTCTTCTTGTTCCCGTTGCTTGGCCAGGACATTGGTTTCATCGTAACGATAGCTTTCCCGGGCCACCAGCTCGGCGCCGGCCAGCAGCGGAACCTGGTCGGCGGTACGGACCGACATGCGCAGTGACTGGCTCAGGCGGTACTCAGCCGCCGAGCCCCGGGCGGTGATGGCGGTTGCTCTGCGATCCTGGCGGAAGTCGTCCAGGGTCAGGATGTAGGCGGCCTCCGTCGCGTCCTGCACCTGGACCCGTCCCAGCTCCAGTTGCTCCCGCACGGCCTGGCACAGGGGCTCCGGGACTTGGCGGTCGCACACCACGGCCAGCGGTTGCAGTGCCGGGGGCACCGGCGAGCTGCCCCGCAACTGAAAACCGCAGCCGGTGGCCAGCAGCATCAGTGCCAGGGGCAGGACCCGGATGATCCGGCGTGTCAGGGAAGGGCCGGAGGACATGGTCAGTTGGCCACCACGTTGACCAGTTTGCCGGGCACCACGATGACTTTGCGCACGGTTTTGCCCTCGGTGAAGCGCCGGACGTTTTCATGGGCCAGGGCCAGGGCTTCGAGTTCGCCCTTGTTAATCCCGGCCGGTACCTCGGCTTTGCCCCGGACCTTGCCATTGACCTGCAGCACCACCTGGATCTGGCTGCGCACCATGGCGCTTTCGTCCGCCTCGGGCCAGGGGGCGTCGACCACCGGCTGCTCGTGGCCCAGGCTGTACCACAGCTGATGGCAGATGTGCGGGACGATCGGGGACAGCACCAGCACCGCCGCGTCCAGCGCTTCCTGGCGCACGGCCCGGGTCTGCGGCTCGTCGCCGGTCAGTTTGCCGACGTCGTTGAGCAGCTCCATCACTGCAGCGATGGCGGTGTTGAAGGTGAGCCGGCGGCTGATGTCGTCGCTGACCTTGGCGATGGTTTCGTGAGTCTTGCGGCGGAGGTCCTTCTGAGCGTCGTTCAGGGCAGCGACATCCAGTGCCGGCACCGATCCGCCGGCCACGTGTTCATGGACCAGGCGCCACAGGCGCTTGAGGAAACGGTGGGCGCCCTCGACGCCACTGTCGGACCACTCCAGGGACTGCTCCGGTGGTGCCGCGAACATCATGAACAGGCGCACGGTGTCGGCGCCGTACTGGTCGATGATGGCCTGGGGATCAATGCCGTTGTTCTTGGACTTCGACATCTTGGTGACGCCCCCGATCTCCACCGGCTGGCCGTCGGTTTTGAGAATGGCGCGGACCACCTGCCCCTTGGCGTCCCGTTCGACGGTGACGTCGGCGGGGTTATACCAGGTCTTGCTGCCTTTTTCGTCTTCCCGGTAGTAGGTCTCGGCCAGCACCATGCCCTGGGTAAGCAGGCGTTTGAAGGGCTCGGAGCTGGTCACCAGGCCGACGTCGCGCAGCAGTTTGTGGAAGAAGCGGGCGTACAGAAGGTGCAGGATGGCGTGCTCAATGCCGCCGATGTACTGGTCCACCGGCAGCCAGTAGTTGGCGGCGGCAGGGTCCAGCATGCCCTTGTCATAGTTGGGGCTGCAGAATCGGGCGTAGTACCAGGAGGACTCCATGAAGGTGTCGAAGGTGTCGGTCTCCAGGGTGGCCGGCTGGCCGTTGTATTCGGTTTTGCACCACTCCGGATCCGCCTTGATGGGTGACTGCACGCCGTCCATTTCCACGTCCTCCGGCAGGCGCACCGGCAGGCGATCGTCGGGGACGGGCATCTCGGTGCCGTCGGCCAGGGTCATCATGGGAATGGGGGCGCCCCAGTACCGTTGCCGGGAAACGCCCCAGTCCCGCAGACGGTAATTGACGGTGCGCTTGCCGATGCCTTTTTCCTCCAGATGGAGGGCGATGTCCTCGAATGCCTGTTCGCTGGTCAGGCCGCTGTACCGGCCGGAGGACACCAGTACGCCTTTCTCGGTGAAGGCTTTTTCCTGGACATCGATGTCACGGCCATCGAGTGGGGCGATGACTTGTTTGATGGGCAGGCGGTACTTGACGGCGAACTCGTGGTCGCGCTCGTCGTGGGCGGGCACGGCCATCAGCGCGCCGGTGCCGTAGTCCATCAGCACGAAGTTGGCGATCCACACCGGAATTTCTTCCTGGGTCAGCGGGTGGATGGCCTTGAAGCCGGTGTCGATGCCCTTTTTCTCCATGGTGGCGAGTTCGGCCTCGGCCACTGTGCTGTTCTTGCACTCCTTGACGAACTCCGCCACGTCACGGTGACGTTCCGCCGCTTCCTTGGCCAGGGGATGCTCGGCGGCGACGGCCATGTAGCTGACCCCCATCAGGGTGTCCGGGCGGGTGGTGTAGACGGTCAGACCGGCATCGCGGTCCTTCAGCGGAAAGGTCAGCTCCACCCCTTCGGACTTGCCGATCCAGTTGCGCTGCATGGTCTTGACCTGCTCCGGCCAGCCGTCCAGCTCGTCCAGGTCGTTCAGCAGTTCCTCGGCGTAATCGGTGATGCGGATGAACCACTGGGGAATTTTTTTCTGTTCGACCAGGGCTCCGGAGCGCCAGCCCCGGCCGTCCACCACCTGCTCATTGGCCAGCACGGTCTGGTCCACCGGGTCCCAGTTCACCGTGGCCATCTTTTTGTACACCAGCCCTTTTTCGTAGAGGCGGGCGAAGAACCACTGCTCCCAGCGATAATAGTCCGGGTCGCAGGTGGCCAGCTCTCGGCTCCAGTCATAGCCGAAGCCCAGCTGCTTGAGCTGCTTCTTCATGTAGTCGATGTTGGCTCGGGTCCACTTGGCCGGCGCAGTCTTGTTGGCAATGGCGGCGTTCTCGGCGGGCAGGCCGAAGGCGTCCCAGCCCATGGGCTGCATCACGTTCTTGCCCTGCATGCGCTGGTAGCGCGCGATTACGTCGCCGATGGTGTAGTTACGGACGTGCCCCATGTGCAGCTTGCCACTGGGGTAGGGGAACATGGACAGGCAGTAGTATTTGGGTTTGCCCGGCTCTTCCTTCACCTTAAAGGTTTCGTTCCGTTCCCAGAATTCACGGGCGGTCTGCTCTACGTCACGGGGATTGTATTGCTCGTCCATTCCTGCCATTACCAAAGTCACCCTGTGTCAGATCGATAGTCGGAGGGGCCGAGTATTCTAGCGCACACTGGACGGCACAGGTAGTCTGCCAAAGCCGCCATCCTGTGCCATGCTAGGAAAGGGAAATCCCCCGCATCGGAAAGAAGGAGTGGTTATGACCGAATCCCAGCGCAACCACCTGTCCGGCAAAGCCCTGGAGGCGTATGACCGGATGCTGGAGCGAGTCCAGCAACGGCTGAGGGAGGCCCGGGAAATGTCCCTCCAGACTCTGGAGGAGGAAATCCAGAAGGCGGTTGAATTCGAGTACGAGCTGGAGGAAATGACCCGCGAGGAGGCGGACCTGTTGGGCGCCTATCTGGAGCGGGATCTCCGGCACCTGCTGCACTTCGTGGACGAAACCGGGGAAGGGCTCAAAGAGTGGCTGCAGCTGGACCTGTCGCTGCTGGAACGACAGCTGGCCGACAGTCTGCTGTCGGTGGCGGACCGGACGCTGGTGGACACGTTGGAGCTGCAGCAGAAGCTGGACAACGACGACGCCGGTCATTACATCTCCGGCGAGGTGGCCACCGCGGGCATGTTCCGGTGCCTGAACTGCAGTCACATGCTGTGCCTGACCCGGACCAGCCACCTGCAGCCCTGCGAGGCCTGCGGTTCCCACTACTACGAGCGGGTCACCAGCCATTGGCCGCGCAAGGACGGGTAGCGGCTCAGGCCGCCGGCGTGGCGTTCGGGATCTGCCGCTCCCGGACGAACACCACCAGGATCAGCGCCAGGGTGAGCACCGGCCAGGAGCCGGTTTGCATGTAGGGGGTACTGCCGGTGGCGGTACGGACCTGGCCCACCAGGGTGGCGCGCTCGAACTGGGGAATGCGCTGACGGATACGGCCCTTGTGGTCAATGATTGCGGTGACGCCGTTGTTGGTACCGCGCAGCAGGTAGCGACCGGTCTCCAGGGCCCGCATGCGGGCCATCTGCAAATGCTGGAGCGGGCCGATCGAGTCGCCGAACCAGCCATCGTTACTGATGGTCAGCAGCAGGTCGCTGTGACGGCTGTTAAACGCCACGAAATCCGGATAGGCCACTTCGTAGCAGATGAAGGGCATCACCTTCAGCCCGTTGGCTCGCAGGGGGGGCTGGTGCGCCGGTCCTGGGGTAAAGCTGCTCATGGGCAGGTCGAAGAAGCCGATCAGCCCCCGCAACAGACCTTCCAGTGGCACATACTCGCCGAAGGGCACCAGCTTCTGCTTGTGGTAGATGCCTTCGCCGTTGCCGATGGCCATGATGCTGTTGTGAAAGGTGAAGTCTTCCCGGCGGTCGCTGAACCCGTACCAGGGGATGCCGGTGATCAAGGTGCCGTGATCACCGAGCCGGCCGGCAATGTGCTCAATGAGGCTGCCGGCCTGGTCCTGGGGAATGGGAATGGCGGTTTCCGGCCACAGGATCAGGTCGGCGTCCCAGTGGGGCTCCGTCATTGTCAGGTAGGTGACGATCTGCTCCTTCAAGAAATCCGGGTCCCACTTAATCTGCTGCGGGATATTGCCCTGCATGGCCGCCACGGACACCGTCTCGTCACTGAGGTCGGTCCAGTCCACTCGGTACAGGAGCGGCGCGCAGAACCAGGGCAGCAGGGACAATACCAGGGTGGTCCCCGCCGCCCGCCGGCGCTGTGTCAGCCACAGCCAGAGGCTGCCGTACAGGGCCGCTCCGGTGGTGGCGATCCAGAAAGTGATGCCGTGCACACCCACCAGCGGGGCGAGCCCCGCCAGGGGGCCGTCGGTGTGGGCGGTGCCCAGGTATAGCCAGGGAAAGCCAGTCAGCAGCCAGCCGCGCAGCCAGTCACCGAGCACCCAGACAGCCGGAAACAGGATCAGCCGGCGCACCGGGCTGTGGCTGGCCAGCTTACCCCAGAACCAGAAAGCGAGGGCGTGAAACAGGGCCAGCCCCATGACGAACAGCACGGTGAGCAGAATCGCCAGGGGGACCGAGGTGTTGCCGTATTCGCTGATGCTGATGTATACCCAGCTGGCGCCGCTGGCGAACAGTCCCAGGCCGGTCAGCCAGCCGGCGAGGAACAGGCGGCGTGGCGCGACGGGCAGGGTGATCCACAGAATCAGCAGGATCGACAGGGGGCCCAGCCACCACTGGTCAAAGGGGGCGAAGGTCAGGGTTTGCAGGGCGCCGGCGGCCAACAGGGCCGCGGCACCCAGCCAGGGTTGTGTATTCAGCACGCCGGTCAGCGGGCGAGGGGGGGGGTTAGGTGTCACTTCGGGTTACCTGCAGCAGACGGATGACTCGGTTGTCGGCGTTGGCTATGGTAAAGCGCAAACCGCCCAATTCAACCGTTTCGCCCCGTCTGGGCAGGTGGCCAAACTCTTTCAGAATCACGCCGCCAATGGTGTCGAACTCTTCCTCGTCCAGGTCGGTCCCGAAAAACTCATTGAAATCCTCGATCGGCGTGGCGGCCTTGACGGCGAAGGTGTCGTCGCCCCTGGGTTTGATGTTGGTCTCTTCGTCGAAATCGTGCTCGTCTTCGATTTCGCCGACAATCTGCTCCAGCACATCCTCGATGGTGATCAGTCCCGCGGTGCCACCGTATTCATCGACCACGATGGCCATGTGGTTGCGGTTCTCCTTGAATTCCTTGAGTAACTGGTTCAGTCGCTTGCTTTCGGGGACGAACGTGGGGGGGCGCAGAATTTCCCGGATGTGGGGCCAGTTCAGTTCGTTGTTCAAGGCCAGGGGCAGCAGATCCTTGGCCAGGAGAATGCCGATGACGTCATCGGGGCTGTCGCCGATCACCGGGAACCGGCTGTGGGCCGAAGCTATGATTTCGCCCAGAAACTCCTTGGGCTCTTGGGACGCCTTGACGGTCACCATCTGGGAGCGGGGAATCATGATTTCCTCGACCCGCATGTCGATGACCTGCATGGCGCCTTCGATGATGCTCATGGCATCGGTGTCGATGATGTTCTGGGACTCTGCGTCCCGAAGGATCTCCAGCACGTCCTCGATGGACTCCGGCCCGCTGGAAAAGGCCTGTGAAATGCGCTCCAGCCAGGACTTGCCGCCCTGGCCGCGACTCGAGTGATCGTCGCTCATGAGTCTGGTTCCGGTTCCTCTGCTTCGTAGGGGTTGTTGTATCCGAGCTGTCTCATCAGCCGGATTTCGAGGCCTTCCATGACCTCGGCGTCGTCATCGTGTATGTGGTCATAGCCCTGCAGGTGCAGCATGCCGTGGATCACCATATGCGCCCAATGGGCCTCCGGGTCCTTGCCCTGCTCGCGGGCCTCCCGCTCCACCACCGGGGCGCAGATGACCAGATCCCCGACCAATGGCACCGTTATACCCGCTGGTGCCTCAAATGGGAAGGACAACACATTGGTCGCCTTGTCCTTGCCCCGATATTGGTGATTCAGGGTCTGGCTTTCAAGGGCACCGACGATGCGAATGGTCACCTCGGACGGGTGCCCGGCCAGCCAAGCGGCTTGCGCCCAGTGCTGGAAGCGGGTTGGTTCGGGTACGCCTTCGCCCTCGTAGACATTCTGGAAATCCACCGTCAGCGGATGGCTCATGGCGTGGGCATGCCTCCGTCGTCAAAGGCATCGTAGGCCTCCACGATGCGCTGCACCAGAGGATGGCGGACCACGTCGCGGGCGTCGAAGCGGGGGAAGCCGATGCCGGGCACTTTGCCCAGCACGCTGGCCGCGTGGATCAGGCCGGAGTGCTGACCCCGGGGCAGGTCCACCTGGGTGGTGTCACCGGTGATGACGGCCGTGGAGCCGAAGCCGATCCGGGTCAGGAACATCTTCATCTGTTCCCGGGTGGTGTTCTGGCTTTCGTCCAGGATGATGAAGGCGTTATTCAGAGTGCGCCCGCGCATGAACGCCAGCGGTGCGATCTCAATGACGCTTTTCTCGATCAGACGGGTGACTTGGTCGAAGCCCAACATTTCGTAAAGGGCATCGTACAGGGGGCGCAGGTAGGGGTCGACTTTCTGGGCCAGGTCGCCGGGTAGGAAGCCAAGCTTTTCACCGGCCTCCACCGCCGGGCGCACCAGCAGGATGCGTTTGACCTGTTCCTCCCGCAGCGCCTCGACCGCGCAGGCAACCGCCAGCCAGGTCTTGCCGGTGCCGGCCGGGCCGATCCCGAAGTTGATGTCGTGGGTGCGGATGTTGTGCACATATTTCTGCTGATTGCGGCCCCGGGGCTTGGCGGTCAGCTTCGGCGTCTTGATGACGGTGACCGCCCCCTCGTCGTAGGGCACGTCTTCCGGCAGCCGCTCCAGGCCGGTTTCGCGGATGAACAGGTGCACCGTGTCCGGGGAGATGTCGTCGGTGGCTTCGGTTTCCCGGTACAGGTGCCGGATGACCTCCACCGCGGCGGCGACATGGTCGGGCTCGCCCTGGACCCGAAAGTGGTGGCCGCGCCGGCCAATGGTTACGTTCAGGCGCTTTTCCACCATTTTCAGGTGTTCGTCGAACTGGCCGCACAGGGTGGCCAGCCGGCGCGGGTCCACCGGGTGCAGATCGAACTGTTTGCTGTCGTTGGGTTTCACCAGAATCCTCAATAGAGTTCGGAATTGACCGGTACGCCGCGCAGGGAGTTGGGCAGCGCCTCCCGGATTTCCACGTCGATGAAGTGGCCCACCACCTCCGGGTTGTCGTGCCGGAAGTTGACGATCCGGTTGTTTTCGGTGCGGCCGGCGTACTCGCCCGGATCCTTCTTGGACAGGCCGGTGACCAGGATACGCTGGGTGGTGCCCACCATGCGACGGCTGATCTCCATGGCCTGTTGGTTGATGCGCTGTTGCAGGATCGCCAGGCGCTGTTTTTTCACTTCCAGGGGGGTGTCATCGGGCAGGTCGGCGGCCGGGGTGCCGGGACGCGGGCTGTAGATGAAGCTGAAGGACACGTCGAAGCCGATGTCGTTGATCAGTTTCATGGTGTCCTCGAAATCCTTGTCGGTTTCGCCGGGGAAGCCAACGATGAAATCGGATGAGAAGCTGATGTCCGGGCGGATCTTGCGCAGCCGGCGCAGCTTGGATTTGTATTCCAGGGCGGTGTGGCCGCGTTTCATGGCGGCCAGGATGCGGTCGGATCCGCTCTGCACCGGTAGGTGCAGGTGACTGACCAGCTCCGGCACCTTGGCGTATACCTCGATCAGAGCGTCGGAGAATTCGACCGGATGGGATGTGGTGTAACGGATCCGGTCGATGCCGTCGATGGTGGCGATCAGCTCGATCAGCTCGGCCAGGTCCATGGTGTCGCCGTCGTGGGTTTCGCCTCGGTAGGCGTTGACGTTCTGTCCGAGCAGGTTCACCTCCCGCACGCCCTGGCTGGCCAGGTGCGCCACTTCGGCGATAACGTCGTCCACCGGGCGGCTGACCTCCTCGCCCCGGGTGTAGGGCACCACGCAGAAGGTGCAGTACTTGCTGCACCCCTCCATGATGGACACGAAAGCGGACGGCCCCTTGGCGCCCGGCTCTGGCAGCCGGTCGAACTTCTCGATTTCCGGGAAGCTGACATCCACCACGCCGACCCCGTCGCCCTTCATGCGTACTTCGGTGATCATGTCCGGCAACCGGTGCAGGGTCTGCGGCCCGAACACCAGGTCCACGTACGGGGCCCGGTCAAGAATCGCCTGGCCTTCCTGGCTGGCGACGCAGCCACCCACCCCGATGATCAGGTCCGGCTTCCGGTTTTTGAGGCTCTTCCAGCGGCCGAGCTGGTGGAACACCTTCTCCTGGGCTTTTTCCCGGATCGAGCAGGTGTTCAGCAGCAGGATGTCTGCTTCTTCCGGGTTCTCGGTCATCTCGACCGCCTCGCCGGACTTGAGCAGGTCCGCCATGCGGGCGGAATCGTACTCGTTCATCTGACAGCCGTGGGTTTTGATGTACAGCTTCTTCGCCATGATTCTCACGTGATCTGGTGGATGTTGCGCCGGGACTGCAAAACGCGCGGGCGCTGAAAAAACGGAACTGCGTATTATACCGGGGTGCCTATTTCGCAACCACCGCTGTCTCGGGTTTTGCTGTGGTATCATCCCCGCCCCGATCTGGAAACGTCCGCGCGCCCCCGGGCCGGCGCGGACGCGAAAACGGAAAGAACGAAGCCCCATGACCCCTGAACGCCTCGCCCGAATCAAGCAAACTCTGAACACCCGCCAGCCAGACCTCCGGGTGCTGACCGACCAAGTCCACAAGCCCCGTAATCTGTCGGCGATCATCCGTTCCTGCGATGCCTTTGGTGTGGCCAATATGCATGTGGTCTGGCCCAGGGAGGGCTTCCGGGCCTTCCGCAAGACCGCCGGAGGCAGTTTCAATTGGGTCACCACCCACACCCACCCCAGCATGGCGGATGCCCTCGCGGTGCTCAAGTCGCAGGGGCACCGGCTGTATGCGGCGCAGCTGTCGGAGCGGGCGGTGGATTTCCGGACCGTGGACTACACCGTGCCCTGCGTCATCGTCATGGGCAACGAGGTGGACGGCGTCAGTGCGGCCGCGGCGGCCGAGGCCGACGAACACATCGTCATTCCGATGATGGGGATGGTGGAATCGCTCAATGTTTCCGCCGCCTGCGCCATCATCCTGTCCGAGGCCCAGCGGCAACGCCGCCAGGCGGGACTGTACGATCATCGCCGGCTGCCGGAGGATGAGTACCGGCGGTTGCTGTTCAGCTGGTGTCAGCCGACGGTAAAACGGTACTGCGACGATCGCAACCTGCCGTATCCCCCCCTGGACCCCGACACCGGTGAGCTGATCGATGGCGTGGGCTGGATGCGGGAGGTTCGGAAGCAGCGGGCGAACCGGACAAAACAGGACGGTTCGCCCGGCCCGGCGGGGGACTGAACGTCTCGCGTTCAGCCCCTCCTGGTCAGGTCTCGCGGCTCTCCAGATAGCGCTGCAACTGTTCCCGCAGGGCCTTGGGCAGGCGGGTAATGGTCAGGGCGTCTTTGTCCCGGTCGTAGTAGACGGCCTGGTTCACCAGGTCGGACGAAAACGACAGGCTCAGGCCGCCGCCGGAGCCGGCGATGCGCACCAGTTTTTTTACCTTGCGGTGGTCCGGGTGCAGCACGCCGGTGTCCGGCAGTTCCGCGTTCTGGCTGGCAAACTCCTTGAACCGCTGGGGTTGTTCCTCGTCCAGGTAGCTGGACAGCGCCTCGATTTCCACCGGCTCCCCCAGCGCGTGCTGCTCTTTGCAGAATTCGTAGGCCCGGGTGCGTACCTCGCCGGCTTTCTCTGGTGCCGAGGACTTGGCGAACGCTTCCACCGCGTCCAGGAAGGTCAGCGTCTCCTTTTCCACGTCGACGCTGTTGTTGAAGCCACACAGGCGGATGAACAGCTCGCCCGGCTCGCCGGTGCCGCGACCGTGGACCAGGGTCAGGTAGTTGTCGCCGCCCTGGTCACCAAGCCAGTCGTCCAGTTCGACGCGCAGGGCCAAGTTGAGCCGGGACAGGCTGAGTACGTCGGTGCTGTCCAGACGTTGGTCGCCATCGAAGCGCATTGCGCCGTCGGTTTCCAGGAGGATCAGGTACACCACCTCCTGGTCGGCGAGGGCTTCATGCACCACCATCAGGTGGCCGTCGAATTCCTCCTGACAGCCGCTCAGCAACTCCTGCCACTGCCCGAACAGCCGGTCGGTCAGGGCCGCGAACGTTTGCTTGTCCTCAAGATAGTCCTTCAGCCAGGCGCTGAACGGACTGTCGGCCAGGGCATCGGAAAAACGGCCGTATTTCTTGCCGGGCTTGCTGTTGAACAGCCGTTTCATCTGCTTGTGCAGGGCTTCGTAGTCGCCACCGGGCTCCTGCAGGGGCTCGCCGCTCCTGAGGCGGGCGGGCTGGCCAGGCTGGTACTGACTGGCGAAGGCGGTCCGTAGGTGCTTGATAGCCATGCGTGCGTTCCCCGGTTGATGAACGAAAAAGCCCCGAGGCCTGGAGCGCTCGGGGCTGGCTATTGTAATGGTTTTGCCGGCGGGTTAAATCCGTTTGCCGCGCACCAGGGTCTGGACCAGCTGGCTGACCGCGGCGGGGATCTCCTGTTCGCTGTCCGCCGAGGCGGTGGCATTGGCCACATCGCCGCCGAGGTTGGTGACGATGGCGATCAGACCATGGGCGGTCAGCAGTTGGGCCACGCGCCGGCGTTCGTCGCTGTCGCCCGCGGACTCCTCGGTAAGCACCACCGGGGTCTTGCCCTGGTCGAACAGAGCGCGCTCCAGCGCCAGTGCCAGCGCGGACGCCTGCTTGCCGTTGCAGGCGATGATCATGGGTTTCTGGGCCAGGCGCCGCTGGCGTTCCTCGGCGCTGACCGGATCCAGGGACTCGGTGCCGTCGGCCAGGCCGGTGATCATGCCCGCGCCGATGGTCACGTTGGTCAGCCGGTCGATGATGATGAAACTGCCGGTGGCGTGGTTGCGAGCATAGGCATCGAATGCCACCGGCTGGTTCAGGGTCAGCTCGCACAGGCCGATTTCATTGAGCTGGAGTCGGCCGGGGTTGGCGCGCTGCTCCAGGGTGTTGACGTCGGTCTGGTAGTGGATCGTCTTGACCGTGCCGGAGGGGAAGGTGGGGCCAAGCTTGATGTTGTACAGGCGACCGGTTTCCAGCGGGGCATCGGTCATCCACACCACGTTGGCCTGGAAGCGGTTGTCCACTTCCGGCTCATCACCGACTTTCACCAGCATGTCGCCGCGGCTGATGTCGATTTCGTCTTCCAGGGTGAGGGTGACCGCCTGGTCCACGTAGGCTTCGTCCAGATTGCCATCGAAGGTGACAATCTCCCGGACTTTGCTGGTGCGCCGGGACGGCAAGGCCATGACCTCGTCGCCCGGGCGGATGACGCCGGAGGCGATGGTGCCGCAGAACCCGCGGAAGTCGAGGTTGGGGCGGTTGACGTACTGCACCGGAAAACGGAAATGCTCCAGATTCTTGTCCCGAGCCACTTCCACTGTTTCCAGGATCTCCATCAACGGCTGGCCGGTGAACCAGGGGGTGTTTTCGCTCCGGTTCACCACGTTGTCGCCCTCCAGAGCGGAGATGGGAACGAAGCGGATGTCCTTCAGCCCCAGCTTGGCGGCAAAGGCGAGGTATTCCTCGCGAATCTCGTTGAAGCGCGCCTCGCTGAATGCCACCAAGTCCATCTTGTTCACCGCCACCACGATGTGGCGGATGCCCAGCAGGGAGGCGATGTAAGAGTGACGGCGGGTCTGGGTCAGCACACCGTGGCGGGCGTCGATCATCAGGATGGCCAGTTGCGCGGTGGAGGCGCCGGTGGCCATGTTGCGGGTGTATTGTTCATGGCCCGGGGTGTCGGCGATGATGAATTTGCGCTTGTCGGTGGAGAAGTAGCGATAGGCAACATCAATGGTGATGCCCTGTTCCCGCTCCGCCTGCAGACCATCCACCAGCAGGGCGAGGTCCAGCTTCTCGCCGGTGGTGCCCAGTTTGGCGCTGTCGCTCTTGAGGCTGGCCATGTGATCTTCATAGATCATCTTGGTGTCGTGCAGCAGGCGGCCGATCAGGGTGCTCTTGCCGTCATCGACGCTGCCGCAGGTCAGCAGGCGCAGCAGCTCCTTGTTCTCGTGCTGTTTCAGGTAGGCCTGAATGTCTTCGGCAATCAGCTCGGACTGGTGTGACATCTTAGAAATACCCTTCCCGTTTCTTTTGTTCCATGGACCCGGCGGAATCGTGGTCGATGACCCGTCCCTGCCGCTCGGAGCTCTTGGCCAGCAGCATTTCCTGGATGATCTCCGGCAGGGTGGTGGCCTCGGATTCGATGGCCCCGGTGAGGGGGTAGCAGCCCAGAGTCCGGAAACGGACCGACTTCATCATCGGTGTCTCTCCCTCCCGGAGGGGCATGCGGTCGTCGTCCACCATGATCAGGGTGCCGTCACGTTCGACCACCGGGCGCACGGCGGCGAAATACAGGGGCACGATGTCGATGTTTTCCAGGTAGATGTACTGCCAGATGTCCAGCTCGGTCCAGTTGGACAGCGGGAACACGCGGATGCTTTCGCCCTTGTTGACCTTGCCGTTGTAGATGTTCCAAAGCTCCGGCCGCTGGTTTTTCGGATCCCAGCGGTGGTGTTTGTCCCGGAAGGAGTAGACGCGCTCCTTGGCTCGGGACTTCTCTTCATCCCGGCGCGCGCCCCCGAAGGCGGCATCGAACTTGTACTTGTCCAGGGCCTGTTTCAGGGCCTGGGTCTTCATGACGTCGGTGTGCTTGGCGCTGCCATGGGTGAACGGGTTGATGCCCTGTTTCACGCCTTCCTCGTTGATGTGGACGATCAGGTCCAGACCGTATTTGCGCACCTGCTTGTCCCGGAATTCGATCATGTCGCGGAATTTCCAGGTGGTGTCCACGTGCATCAGGGGGAAGGGGGGCTTGCCCGGATAGAAGGCCTTGCGCGCCAAGTGCAGCATGACGGCGGAGTCCTTGCCAATGGAGTAGAGCATAACCGGGTTCTCGAACTCGGCGGCCACTTCACGAATGATGTGGATGCTCTCGGCTTCCAGCTGTTTCAGGTGCGTGAGGTTGTATGAGGTCATGATGATCCGTTGCCGACGTGCGGGTTTGTCGCTTTGCCAATAGGATACGCAACTATAGCAGAGCTGGAACGGGTATAAGAAGCGGCCTTGCTAGAGTTTGACGCTATAACAATATAGCGTCACCCGGCGACCCCGGGGCCGCCGGAGCCGGTGTCAGAAGGGCTTCAGGCCTGTCCGTGGGCGCCGGCGAGCAGCTGGGATACGTAACGGTCCACGTAATCGTAGCCGTTGTTTTCGAACTCGGCGAACTGGATACCCAGCTGGAATTCGTTCCGGGCGGTCCGCCGCATGTGCACGATGTTGCCTTCGGCAATGACCGAAACCGGCTGGGTCGGCAGGACCGGGACGGAAAATCGGGTCTTCACGGCGATCCACTGGCCCGGGGCGGGCGGGCGCTGGTGGGGAATCAGGGCCCTGACGGTATTCAGGTCGCAGATCACCATGAGCCCGGTGCGGGACAGGTTTGACACCGTGCAGGTGACGCAGGTGCCGTCCGGCGTTTCAATGGCGATGTCTGTCGAGACGCTGACGCGCTGCTGATTGCGTAGGTTTGGCTTGGCGGTGACAGGTTTCATGCGGACCCTTCGGGCGTGACGTGTCTGAAACGAGGCGGCCTTTCCCATACTGTCCTTCCACGGAGACACCTAAACGGTTGTAAAGTTTAGTTGTTTAAAATGTGAACAGCAAGGCGCCTGTCGTACATAGTGTCAGATTTGTGACGGGGTGTCCGCAACCGGGGCCTGGGAAATGACTTGGGTCACTGTTTTCACGTACCCGGCCATGGCTGCCGTTCACCGATTGGCTGAGGTAGAATTTCACCTTTCATCCATTCATTGACCGGAGCCACGGGCGCTCCAGAAACCGACGGACCTATGAGCGAAAAGACAGAAGCAACCAGCACCGGCGGCAAAGTGGGCTTTGTCAGCCTGGGCTGTCCCAAGGCGCTGGTCGATTCCGAGCGCATTCTCACCCAGTTGCGACTGGATGGTTATGACGTGGTGCCCACCTACGACGACGCCGACATTGTCGTGGTCAACACCTGCGGTTTCATCGACGCGGCCAAGCAGGAGTCCCTGGATGCCATCGGCGAGGCGCTGAAGGAGAACGGCCGGGTTATCGTGACCGGTTGCATGGGCGTTGAGGCGGAGCGCATCCGCGAAACCCATCCGGGCGTGCTGGCGATCTCCGGGCCGCACGCCTACGAGGAAGTGGTGGGGGCGGTGCATCAGTACGTGCCGCCCAGAAAGGAGCACGATCCGTTCGTGGACCTGGTGCCGCCCCAGGGCGTCAAGTTGACTCCCCGCCACTACGCCTACCTGAAAATTTCCGAGGGCTGTAACCACCGCTGCACCTTCTGCATCATCCCGTCCATGCGGGGCGACTTGGTCAGCCGTCCCATCGGCGAGGTGATGGACGAAGCCCAGCGGCTGGTGGATGCGGGGGTCAAGGAACTGCTGGTCATCTCCCAGGACACCTCCGCCTATGGCGTGGATATCAAGTACCGTACCGGTTTCTGGCAGGGCCGACCGCTGAAGACCCGGATGCAGGCGCTGTGCGAGGCACTGGGTGAACTGGGGGTGTGGGTGCGGCTGCACTACGTGTATCCGTACCCCCATGTGGATGAGGTCATCCCGCTGATGGCCGAGGGCAAGATCTTGCCGTACCTGGACATCCCGTTCCAGCACGCCAGCCCGCGGATCCTCCGGGCCATGAAACGCCCGGCCCACGACAGCAAAACGTTGGAACGGATCCGGCAGTGGCGGTCGATCTGCCCGGACCTGACCCTCCGTTCCACCTTCATTGTCGGGTTCCCTGGGGAGACCGAAGAAGACTTCCAGTATCTGCTGGACTGGCTGGGCGAGGCCCAGCTGGACCGTGTGGGCGCCTTTACCTACAGCCCGGTCGAGGGGGCCAAGGCCAACGAGCTGGACGGTGCCGTGCCGGAGGAGGTCAAGGAAGAGCGGTTGGCCCGGTTTATGGCCCGGCAGGCGGAGATTTCGGCGGCTCGTCTGCACGCCAAGATCGGCAGAACCATCGACGTGCTCATCGACGAGGTGGATGAGGAAGGCGCGATTGGGCGGTCCAAGGCGGACGCGCCGGAGATCGACGGCATGGTGTACCTGAACGGCGAAACGGACCTGGTCCCGGGGCAAATCGTCCAGGCGGTGGTCGAGCACGCCGACGAACATGATCTGTGGGCCCGTCTGGGGTGACCCGCCACCCACCCTGAACGTTCGGCCCGGATACGCGACCGCGCGTCCGGGCCCGGGTTGTCAGTCCCCGAGTTTCCTGATCAGGATCTCGTTGAAGAGCTTGGGGTTTCCTTGACCCTTGGACGCTTTCATCAGCGGCCCCATGAAGCCGCCGAGCATCTTCTTGCGCTTCTTCGGGTTGTCTTCCGCTTGGTACTGAGCCACCTGTTCCGGCATGCTCCCGAGGACCTCGTCCACCATGGCCTCCAGGGCGCCGGTGTCGGAGACCTGCTTCAGCCCTTTGGCCTCGATGATGGCGTCGACGTCGCTGCTTTCACCGCTCCAGAGAGCTTCCAGTACCTTCTTGGCGCCCGCCGAGGACAGCGTGTTGTCGGCAATTCGAGCCACCAGCTGACCCAGCTGGGTGGCAGAAACCGGAGCCTCGGCCACGGTTTTCTCCTCGGCCTTCAGTCGGGCGGAGAACTCGCCCAGTATCCAGTTGGCGGTCAGTTTCGCATCCTTGCCTTGGTGCACGGCGTCCTCGAAGAAGGCCGACAGGCGGGCGTCACCGGCGAGCTGACCGGAATCGTAGTCGTTCAGGCCGTATTGTGACTGGAAGCGGGCTCGGCGGGCGTCCGGCAATTCCGGCAGGCTGGCGCGGACGTCGTCGATGAAGTCGTCGTCGATCACCACCGGCAGCAGATCCGGGCAGGGGAAGTAGCGGTAATCGTTGGCTTCCTCCTTGGTGCGCATGGAACGCGACTCGTCCCGGTCGCCGTTGTACAGGCGGGTCTCCTGCACCACTTGGCCGCCTTCCTCGAGGATCTCCATCTGCCGCTCCACTTCGTGGCGGATGGCCTGTTCCATGAACCGGAAGGAGTTGAGGTTCTTGGTTTCGGTGCGGGTACCCAGGGTGTCCGATCCCTTGGGCTTGAGCGAGACGTTGACGTCGAAGCGCATGGACCCCTGGGACAGGTCGCCGTCGCAGATGCCCAGCGAGGTGACGATGCTGTGCAGTTTGCGGGCGAAGGCCACCGCCTCCTCGGCGCTGTTCATGTCCGGCTCGGTCACAACCTCAATCAGGGGGGTGCCGGCCCGGTTCAGGTCAATGCCTGACATGCCGTGGAAGTCCTCGTGCAGGGACTTGCCGGCATCCTCTTCAAGGTGGGCATGATGGATGCGCACGCGCTTGGTTTCGCCGTTGGCCAGGTCAATATCGATGTGGCCCGGGCCGACGATGGGCTGCGCCAGCTGCGTGGTCTGGTAACCCTTGGGCAGGTCCGGGTAGAAGTAGTTCTTGCGTTCGAACACCGAACGGCGACCGATCTCGGCGTTGACCGCCAGGCCGAACATCACCGCGTAGCGGAACGCCTCGGCGTTGGGCACCGGCAGGGTACCGGGCATGGCCAGATCCACCGCGCTGGCCTGGGTGTTCGGTTCGGCACCGAAGGCGGTGCTGGAACCGGAGAAAATCTTGCTCTTGGTGGCGAGCTGAATGTGGACTTCCAGCCCGATCACGATATCCCACTGCATGTGTCGTCTCCTCTCTCGGGCTTACCGGGGCTCGCGCAGGTGCCAGTCAGTGACCTGCTGGAACTGGTGGGCGGCGTTCAGCAGCCGGCCTTCCTCGAAGTAGTTGCCAATGATCTGCAGGCCAACCGGCAGCCCGTCGATGAATCCGGCCGGGACCGACATCGCGGGCAGCCCCGCCAGGTTCACGGCGATGGTGAAAATGTCCTCCAGATACATGGTGACCGGGTCGTCGGTCTTCTCCCCCTGAATGAACGCGGGCGACGGTGAAATCGGCCCCATCAGCACATCCACCTCTTGGAAGGCGTTGACGAAGTCCTGCTGGATCAAGCGCCGCACCTTTTGGGCTTTCAGATAGTAGGCATCGTAGTAGCCGTGGGACAGGGCATAGGTCCCGATCAGGATCCGGCGTTTGACCTCGGTGCCGAAGCCTTCGGCCCGGGTGCGGGTGTACAGATCCATCAGGTCCTTCGGATGGTCACAGCGGTAGCCATAGCGGACGCCGTCAAAGCGGGACAGGTTGGCCGAGGCTTCCGCCGGCGCAATCACGTAGTAGGCGGCGATTGCCAGGCTGGCGTTGGGCAGCGATACCTCGCGCACGGTGGCTCCGAGCTTTTCGTATTCGCGCACCGCTTCGCGGATCCGGGTTGCCATTTCCGGTGACAGCTGGTCGGAGAAATACTCCCTGGGCAGGCCAATCCGCAGCCCTTTGAGCGGTTCATTCAGGGTAGCGGTGTAGTCCGGCACCTCCCGGTCGATGGAGGTGGAGTCCTTCGGGTCGAAGCCGGCCATGACGTTCAGCATCAGGGCCGTGTCCTCGGCGGTGCGGGCCATGGCGCCGCCCTGATCCAGGGACGAGGCATAGGCGATCATACCGTAGCGGGACACCCGGCCGTAGGTGGGCTTGATGCCGGTGACGCCACACAGGGCGGCGGGCTGGCGGATGGAGCCGCCGGTATCGGTGGCAGTGGCGGCGGGAACCAGGCGCGCGGCGATCGCCGCCGCCGAGCCGCCGGAGGAGCCGCCGGCGACCCGCCGTTCTCCCCGGGTCAGCCCCCAGGGGTTGGTGACCGGCCCGAAATGGCTGGATTCGTTGGATGACCCCATGGCGAATTCATCCATGTTGGTCTTGCCCAGACAAACGGCGCCGGCCTGGCGGAATTTTGCCACAACGGTGGCATCGTAGGGCGGCACGAAATGTTCCAGCATCCGGGAGCCGCAGGTGGTGCGGACTCCGCTGGTGCAGAAAATGTCCTTGTGAGCGAAGGGGATGCCGGTCCAGGGGGTGGCCTGGCCGGCGGCCCGGCGCTCGTCCGCCGCCCGGGCTTCCGCCAGGGCCTGTTCCTCGGTGATGGTGATGAAGCTGTTGTACTGGCCGTCTTCCTGCTTGAGACGGTCCAGGAAGTGCCGGGTCAGCTCCACGCTGGAGATCTTGCCGCTCTCCAGCTCGCGGGAAAGCTCTGCTACGGTTTTCTCGTGCATGATGATTCCTGAAGTCGCTGCGGGTCGAGGGATGCGGGGGTGCGGCCCGGGCTCACTCGATCACCTTGGGTACCAGATAAAGGCCGTTCTCGGTGGCGGGGGCGATGGCCTGGAAGGCCTCCCGCTGATTGCTTTCGGTCACTTCGTCCGGGCGCAGGCGTTGCACCGCGTCCAGCGGGTGGGCCATGGGCTCGACGTTGTCGGTGTCCGCGGCCGCGAGCTGGTCAACCAGGGTCAGGATGTTGCCAAGGTCCTTTTCCAGGGCCGGAATCTGCGCGTCGTCCACCCGGATTCGGGCAAGCAGGGCAACCTTTTCGATGTCCTCTCGGGAAATGCTCACATTGCCTCCCAGAAATATGAAATGTCTTTAATAAAAGGATGGCGGAAAATCAAACCCGGTATGGTATCAGATTCGGACAACGGCGGGAGGACCCGGGCGGGCGGGAAAATCCGGGAATGGCCCGGGGGAGCGCCGTTCGGCGCCTTGCCTGAGTAGGTGCTCACTGCTAAAGTTGCCGCATCTTGAACGCAACCGCAACTCTCAGGTTGAAACGACACGAATGTTGATCAAAAGACTCCGAGGCTTATTCTCCAGCGACCTGTCCATCGATCTGGGCACCGCCAACACTCTGATTTACGTGCGCGAACGCGGCATCGTCCTGAACGAGCCGTCGGTGGTCGCGATCCGAACCAACAACTCCCAGAAGATGGTGGCGGCGGTTGGCTCCGAGGCCAAGCGCATGCTGGGGCGCACGCCCGGCAACATCACCGCGATCCGGCCGATGAAGGACGGTGTGATCGCCGATTTCGTGGTGACCGAAAAAATGCTCCAGCACTTCATTCACAAGGTCCACGAAAACAGCTTCATCACGCCCAGCCCCCGGGTGCTGGTGTGCGTGCCGAGCAAGTCCACCCAGGTCGAGCGCAAGGCCATTCGCGAGTCTGCCCTTGGCGCCGGAGCGCGCGAGGTGTTCCTGATCGAGGAGCCGATGGCGGCGGCCATCGGTGCCGGGTTGCCGGTGGAAGAAGCCAGCGGCTCAATGATCGTGGATATCGGTGGTGGCACCACCGAGATCGCCATCATCTCCCTGAACGGGATCGTCTACGCGGAGTCTGTCCGGGTGGGCGGTGACAAGTTCGACGAGGCCATCGTCACCTATGTCCGCCGCAACTACGGCAGCCTGATCGGTGATTCCACCGCCGAACGCATCAAGCACGAGATCGGTTGCGCCTACGAGGGCCTCGAAGTCCGGGAAATCGACGTTCGCGGCCGCAACCTGGCCGAGGGGGTACCCCGGGCCTTCACCCTGAACAGCGAGGAAATCCTGGACGCGTTGCAGGAATCCCTGGCGCAGATCGTTCAGACCGTGAAAAGTGCCCTGGAACAGTCGCCGCCGGAGCTGGCGTCCGATATCGCCGAGCGGGGCATCGTCCTGACCGGTGGTGGTGCCCTGCTGCGCGGCCTGGACAAACTGATCAGCGAGGAGACGGGCCTGCCGGTGATCGTCGCCGAGGACCCCCTGACCTGTGTCGCCCGCGGCGGTGGCAAGGCGCTGGAAGTCATTGATCGCGGTGGCATCGGAATGTTCTCCCAGGAGGGTTAACCCCGTGGGGAGGGCTGGTCATTAAAACCATCTTTGTACAGGGGCCGGTTCCCGGTTTCCGGCTTTTCCTGGTCGTTCTGGTATCGGCAGCGTTCATCGTTGCCGATGCTCGTTTTGACCGGCTCTCGCAGGTGCGCAGCACCATCGCCACCGGCCTGGCGCCGGTCTACTGGCTCGGCAATGCCCCCTACCAATTCGCCGATTGGGCCTCCGGGCTGTTCGTTTCCAAGGACGAGCTGCAGCAGGAGAACGAGGACCTGAGGGCCCGCCTGCTGATCCTCGAGCGCCGGGCGCTCAAGTACGCGGCCCTGGCGGCCGAGAACAACGAGCTTCGCCGCCTGATGAATTCCGCCGAGGTCCTCGATGACCGTGTCATCGTGGCGGAAGTGGTTGGAGTCTCGCCGGATCCATACTCCCACGAAGTGGTCATCAACAAGGGCCTTCGCGACGGGGTGACCCCGGGCCAGGCGATTCTTGATGCTCACGGCCTGATGGGGCAGGTGGTGCAGGCCAGTCAGCTGACGTCCCGGGTCCTGCTGTTATCCGACAGCAGTCACGCGGTGCCGGTGGAAGTGGTCCGCAACGGCTTGCGCGCGATCCTGCTGGGCACCGGAAACCCGGACGCCCTGGATCTGGTGCACGTGCCCGACACCGCCGACATCCGTGAAGGGGACCTGCTGGTCAGCTCCGGTCTGGGCGGCCGCTTCCCCCGGGGCTACCCGGTGGCGGAGGTGTCCCGGATCAGCAAGGAGCCGGGGGAGCCGTTCGTGTCAATCCAGGCAACCCCGAAAGCGGAACTGAATCAGAGCCGGCTGGTGTTGGTGGTGTTCCCCCCCGCCCGCCCCGAGGTGAGTGACGCCGGCGATCCGACCGGGGAGGGTGAGTGATGTTGTCCGTCATCAGTTATCCGGTGTTCGTGCTGTCCGTGGTGCTGGCGCTGGTGCTGAGCATTTCCCTGTTTCCGGTGGGCTGGTTCGAGTTCCGGCCGGAGTGGCTAGGCCTGGTGGTGTTTTACTGGACGTTCCGGGCGCCGGCGCAGTTCGGCGTCCTGTTGGCTTGGTGCCTGGGCCTGCTGTTGGACGTGCTGGAGGCGACGCCGTTGGGGGTGAACGCCCTGGCCATGGCCGCGGTGGCCTTCCTGGTGCTGACCATCCATCCACGCCTGCGCATGTATCCGTTGCCCCAGCAGTGTCTGATGGTGTTCCTCCTGCTGGGCATCAACCAGATGCTGGTGCATTTCGTCAAACAGTTGCTGGGGGCGGACAATACCGGCTTCAGCTATCTCTGGCCGGCCCTGACCAGCGCGGTGCTCTGGCCTCTGGTGTGCGGGCTGCTGGATCACATCAATCAGAAACTGGGGTAGGGCATGACGTCGCTGATACTGGCTTCCGGCTCGCCGCGCAGGGCGGAGCTGCTGGCCCAGATGGGCCTGGCGTTCGAGGTGTGCCCGGCGGATGTGGATGAAACCCCGGTCGCGGGTGAGACGCCCGAGGCCTACGTGGCGCGTCTGGCCCGGGAAAAAGCCCTGGCGGTGGCCGCCGCCCGGCCGGACGCGCGGGTGTTGGGGGCCGATACCTCCGTGGTGTTGGGGCAGGAAATTCTGGGCAAGCCGGAAGGCCCGGAGCAGGCCGTGGCCACCCTGGCGCGGTTGTCCGGCTGCCGGCACCGGGTCCTGACTGCGGTGGCGCTGGTGCATCGGGGGGAGTGTCGTTCCCGGCTGGTGGCGACGGAGGTGGTCTTCCGCCCCCTGACCCGGTCGGAAATCGAAGCCTATGTCGCCTCCGGGGAACCCATGGACAAGGCCGGCAGTTATGGAATCCAGGGGCTTGGTGGTATTTTTGTCAAGGAACTCCGGGGAAGCTACAGCGCAGTGGTCGGCCTGCCCCTGCTGGAAACCGCGGGCTTGCTGGCCGACGCCGGCTTCCCGGTATGGACGAACTGGCCACGCAGTCTGGAGAGCCGACCATGAGTGAAGAGATCCTGATCAACGTGACGCCGGTGGAAACCCGGGTCGCCCTGGTGGAAAACGGCATGTTGCAGGAGGCCTACATCGAGCGGACCAGCCGCAAGGGCATCGTGGGCAATATCTACAAGGGCAAGGTCGTCCGGGTGCTGCCGGGCATGGAGGCCGCGTTCGTCGACATCGGCCTGGAGCGGGCCGCGTTCATCCATGCCTCGGATGTGGTGACCCAGTCGGCTGGCGAGGAACTGGCCGATGCCCCGAAAACCGTGCCGGATATCCGGACCCTGCTGCGCGAGGGCCAGTCTCTGGTGGTCCAGGTGACCAAGGACCCCATCGGTACCAAGGGCGCCCGCCTGACCACTCAGCTTTCCATTCCCTCCCGCTATCTGGTGTTCATGCCCGGCGTGACCCACATCGGCATTTCCCAGCGGATCGAAGACGAGAACGAGCGCGAGCGCCTGAAGTCCCTGGTCGAGGCCGCCGCCGCGGAGCAGGAGGAAATCCAGGGCGGATACATCATCCGCACGGCCGCCGAGGGGGCCTCCCCGGAGGACCTGATCGCCGACATGAAATACCTGCATCGGCTCAACCAGTCGATCCAGGAGCGCATCGCCAAGGTTCAGGCGCCGGCGGTGGTGTACCAGGATCTGCCTCTGTTCATCCGCACCATCCGTGACTTGGTGCGACCGCAGACGGAAAAGGTCCGCATCGACAGCCGGGAAAGCTACCAGCGGGTGATGGAATTCGTGGAGGAGTTTGTCACCGAGTTTGCCGACAAGGTGGAATACTACCCCGGTGAGCGCCCCATCTTCGATCTCTACTCGGTGGAGGACGAAATCCAGAAGGCGCTGAGTCGAAAGGTCCAGCTCAAGTCCGGCGGCTACGTGATCATCGACCAGACCGAGGCGATGACCACCATCGACATCAACACCGGTGCCTTCGTCGGCCACCGCAACCTGGAAGAAACCATCTTCAAAACCAACCTGGAAGCGGCCCGGGCCATCAGCCGGCAGCTGCGCCTGCGCAACCTCGGTGGCATCATCATCATTGATTTCATTGACATGGAAGACCCCGAGCACCAGCGCCAGGTTCACCGCATGCTGGAAAAGATGCTCGAGCGGGACCATGCCAAGACCAAGATCACCGGTGTCTCGGAGCTGGGGCTGGTGGAGATGACCCGCAAGCGGACCACCGAGAGCCTGGGCCAGGTGCTGTGCGAGCCGTGTCCGGTCTGTGATGGCCGGGGGTTTCTGAAAACGGCCGAGACGGTGTGCTACGAGATCTTCCGGGAAATTCTGCGGGTCAACCGCGCCTACGATGCCGAGAGCTACCTGGTCATGGCGTCCCAGAAGGTGGTCGACCGCCTTCTGGATGAGGAATCGGACAACGTCGCCGACCTCGAATCCTTCATCAGCAAGACCATCCGGTTTCAGGTGGAGCCCTTCTACAGTCAGGAACAGTACGATGTTGTCCTGCTCTGACCGGAGCGCAGGACAACGACCAGGGAAATAGGTGCGTTCATGTCGTCCTCGAATCCGGGGCCTCCGTTGCCGGGGCCGCCACCTGAAACCCCGCCGATCCGGTGGGCGGCCAGACTGGCGGGCCTGGTATGGTGGTTGCTGTTCGCCGGTCTGCTGGTGCTGGCACTGTATGCCGGGATCGGCCGCCAGCTGACCCAGAATATCGACCGTTTCCGACAGGATCTGGCCGACGAATTGTCTGCCCGGATGGGGCGCCAGGTCGACATCGACGCTCTGGATGCGCGCTGGAACTGGCTGGACCCGACCCTGCTGGCCCACGACATCCGCGTGATGACCGCCGATGGTGACGCGGTGGCCGCGCACCTCCAGCACTTGCGTGTCCGCCTTGATTTCCTGTCCTCCCTACTGCGGTTCCGGCTGGTCTTCGCCGAGTTCGAGGCGGATGGTCTGGACCTGACCCTGCGCCAGAGCCCGAACGGCGACTTGCGACTGCCGGGGCCGGTGCTGTCCGCTCCGGCCAGGGGTGAGCTGCAGACCTGGCTGGATCTGGCCGGCAAGTGGCTGTCCGAGCCCTTCGTCCGGATTACCCGGGTCAGCCTGCAGCTTCAAGATGGCGAAGACAACCCGCGCTATCTGGACATCCCCCAGCTCGACCTGGTGTATCGCCGAGGCCTGTTCCGGGCATCGGGCCGGGCCATGCGGGCGGGAACCACCGAACAGCTGGCGAGTTTTGCCCTGGTTGGCCAACACTTCTTCCGCGGCGACTTCACCGGCCAGCTCTATCTGGATGTGGATTCCGGCCGCCTGTTCGATGGCCTCATCGACGATTACCGCTGGCGGGAACTGAGGATCGAGGGGGTTGACCTGGAGGGTGAGGCCTGGCTGACGTTCCGGAGCGGGCACCTGGAACAGGTCAACGGCACGCTCCGCACGCCCTACCTGCAACTGGGGGTGGCGAATACCTCGCTGGCGCCGCTGGAGGATATCCAGGCGCGGTTTGGCTGGCGCCGGCGCGGGGGGGACGAGGCTGAGACGCTGGCCCAGACCCTGGCCCGGGGTGAACTGCACGTGCAAAGCCTGCAGTGGACCTGGGACGGGGACACGGTCCCCGCGTTCAGTCTTCGGGTCCGGCCCCGGGGTGATGGCTTCGACCTGGTGGCTGACACGCTGCCCCTGGCGCCCGTACGCCGGCTGCTGGTGGCGGTGGCACCGTTGCCGGAACGGCTGGCGCGAGCCTTGACCAATTACCGTCCGTCCGGCTTTATCGATCACCTGCACCTGGTTCTGCCCGGGGCGGCGGACGCCGGCCGCTTTGCCTTGCTGGGGCAGTTGCGGGACGTGTCGATCCAGGCCCACGATGGCGCTCCGGGGGCCTCCGGCCTGGCAGGCACGTTGTACATGGATGCCCGCTCCGGGTTTGTGCGGCTGACACCGGGCGCGGTGACCCTCGGGTTTCCGGAGCTGTTCCGGGCGGACTGGGCCTTTGCCGAGATGCGGGGTACCGTGGCATGGCAGCTGGAAGGCGCCATCACCCGAGTGTACGCCGACGACCTGCAGATGCGCTACGGCGAGGCCACCGAGCTGACCGGAGCCTTCGACCTGCGCATGGACCGGGAGGGGGAGGACAACCTCGGCTTGCGCATTGGGGTCCGCGATGGCAACGCCGGCCTGCTGGCCGACTTCGTTCCGCAGAAAGCGGTGAATCCGGAACTGTATCACTGGCTGACCACCGCCATTCCTTCGGCCAGGATTGAGGAAGGCGTGTTCTACGGCCACGGCCAGATCGACGGTTCCGCGCCACACGGAGCCTTTGTCTCTTCCATGTGGTATCGCTTCAGCGAGGCCACCGTGCGTTATGACGAGCGCTGGCCGGAATTGACTCAGGCCAGCGGCCGCGTCGATATCCACAACGGCCGGACCGAGATCCAGCTGGCGTCGGGACAGGTGGGGGGGATCGACCTGTCACCGAGTCGGGTGCGGGTGTTGCCCGGCACGCCAACCAGGGTCCAGGTCACCGCCAAGGCCCGGGTACCGGGCGAAGCGATTCCGTTCTGGCTGGCCAACAGCCCCCTCGGTGCGATGGCGGGAGCCTCTGCCAGGAACCTCAGGTACGAGGGACAGTACACTCTGGATCTGGACCTGGATCTGCCCCTGGCCGAGGCGGGGACGCCGTCGGTGCGTGCCACGGTGGCGGTGGACGGTGCCACCGTGACCTACCCCGAGGCCGGGTTGTCCTGGACCTCGGTCACCGGCCAGCTGACCTACGACACCCGGCAGGGCTTCTCGGGCGGGCCGTTGCAGGCCCGCTTCTTCGAGCAACCGGTTGCGATCGACTTTGCGGTGGGACCGGAGGACCACGGCTTGGTCCTGCGGCAGAACGGCCGCCTGGCGTTTCCGGACACTTTCCGCCGGCTTGGCTTGGAGGGGGGAACCACCTTCGGCGTGGGAGGGCGTCTTGACTACGTGGCCGAGCTGACCGTAAGCACCGATAGCACATCCCGAATCCGTGTCCAATCACCCTTGCGCGGCCTGGTGCTGGACTGGCCGGAACCGTTGGGCAAGGCCGCGCCGGAGGACGCTCCCCTGGAGGCTTTCGTCGATCCGTCGGCGGAGGGCGGCGTGGCGGTATCGGGGCGGTGGACTGACCGCGCGGACTTTGAACTGTTATGGAAGGACAGCGGCTTCGAGCTGACGATGAAAGACCTGCACATCGGAGAACACATTCTCCGGGATATTCAACTCGACGCCCTGCGCCTGTCGGACCGGTGGGTGGTCCGGACCCGCTCGGAACGGGCGGTCGGGCAGCTGGTTCTGCCGAGTGACGGATCGCCGGTGAAGGCGGATTTCGAACAGGTACATCTGGTTCGCGGCGCTGCCGAGACCCCGGCGGACCCGGCATCGTCGCCGGAACTGCTGAGCCTGGAGGAGCAACTGGACGCATTCAAGGCACTGGACATGGGCAGCTGGCCGGATGTCGACGTCACCATTGCCGACCTCCGCCTCGACCAGGGTGAGCTTGGCCGCTGGTCGTTCCAGCTGCGGCCGGAGCCCTATCGCCTGAAGGTCAATGGCATCGAGGGCCGGCTGAACTCCCTGACGCTGCTGGGAGATATGACCTGGAGCATCATCTCCGACCGGGAAACCACCCGTTTCGCCGGTTCCGTGTCCGGCGGCACCCTGAAGGATCTCAATCAGCTGTTTGGCGTCGAAATGCCCCTGACCAACAAGAAGACCCAGGTCGAGCTCGACGTGGATTGGCCGGGCCGCCCCGATGAGTTCTCCATGCGCCGGTTGAGCGGAAGCATCAGCGTGCGCCTGGACGATGGCATCATCCTGGAGCAGAACAACACCGCGCAGCTGTTCCGGATCTTCAACCTGCTCAATGCCGACACCATCTGGCGCCGTCTCAAGCTGGATTTTTCCGACCTGTATGAACGGGGCGTGGCGTTCGACGCCATTTCCGGCAAGGCTCGTATCGTCGACGGCTTGGTCACTCTGGACCCGGAACTGCAGGTGGTGGGGCCCTCGGGGGCCTTTAAGCTCAGTGGCACCACCGATCTGTCGGAGGAGCGGCTGGACATGCGTTTGGTGGTGGTATTGCCGCTGACCCAGAACCTGCCGCTGGCGGCGTTGCTGATGGGGGCCGGAGCCCCCATCGGCGGGGCCCTGTTTGTGCTGGATAAAGTCCTGGGCGACCCATTGAGCAAACTCACCAGCGCCACCTATAGTGTGACAGGGACTTGGGACAATCCCGAGGTGGAACTGCGTCGGGTTTTCGATACCGGAGGATAAGGCAATGAGCACACCCACATCGGCATCTGTCGCGGCAATTCAGATGGTCAGTACCCGTGACTTGGCCGCCAACCTGCGGGACGCTGCCCGGCTGCTGTCCGAAGCGGCGGCGCAGGGCGCCCGAGTGGCGGTGCTGCCGGAGAATTTCGCCGTGCTGTCCACATCCGACATGCTTGCCTGCGGCCGGACCGAGGCGGGGGACGCTCCGGTCATCCGTCGGTTCCTGTCCGACCGGGCCCGCGCGCTGGGACTCTGGATCGTCGGTGGTTCCCTGCCGCTGGCGGCCCGTCCCGACGGCAGCGACATCGAGGATCGGGTTCGGGCCAGCTGCCTGGTGTTCGACGACCAGGGCCGGGAGGTGGGTCGGTACGACAAGATCCACCTGTTTGATGCCCGGGTGGACGACGCCCATGGCCATTACCGGGAGTCGGACACCTTTGAACCCGGCGATCAGGTGGTGACCCTGGACACCCCCGTCGGTCGCCTGGGGCTGGCGATCTGCTATGACCTGCGTTTCCCCGAGCTGTTTCGGGCGTTGCGGGCCCAAGGTGCCGAGTGGGTGTGTTTGCCCAGCGCCTTCACCTGGCAGACCGGTGATGCCCACTGGCATGCGCTGATCCGCGCCCGGGCCATCGAGAACCAGATCTGGGTGGTGGCTGCGGGCCAGGGCGGGCAGAACAGCGAACGGCGCCGAACCTACGGCCACACCCTGATCTGCGACCCCTGGGGCAAGGTGGTGGCGGAGCAGGCGGAAGGGCCCGGCGTCGTGGTGGCCGGGCTGGACCGTGAGCGGCTGGCCCAGGTACGGGCGAACATGCCGGTGTGGGACCACCGGCGGCTCTAGGGACGGGATTCACTCAACGGTGTCGATGCACTCGCGGAGGTAGCGGAACAGTTTACGTGCCTGCCCGGTGTTCTTCTGCTTCTCGGCGTCCTTACGGGCGTTGCGGGTCAGGTTCCTCAGGTGCTGAATGTCCGCCGACGGGCAATAGTCGATGAACTCGGCCACCGCCGGGTCGCCTTCGGTGACCAGACGTTCCCGCCAGCGTTCCGCCAGATGGTGGCGCCGGGTGTGTTCGGCGCTGCCGGCATCGAACGCATCCAGGCCGCGTTCGATGGCCTCTGGATCTTCCTCACTCCGCAGCACCTTGCCGATGTAGTGCAGGTGCCGCCGGCGCGCCTCGTGTTTCCGGATGCGCCGGGATTCGACCACGGCTGCCCGCAGCCGGTCGCTGATGGGCAGGCTGTCGAGCTGCTCATCGCTCAGGTCCAGCATGCGCCTGCCCACCTCCTGCAGAGCCAGCATCTCCCGCTTGAGCTGGGATTTACTGGGGCCGAGGTCGTCCTGGTACTCGTCGTCTTGATAGTCGGTCATGGTTCGATCAGGAATAGAAGAGGGTGGCGAGACCAAGGAAGGCCATGAAGCCCACCACATCGGTCACGGTCGTCAGAATCACACTGCCCGCGAGGGCCGGGTCGATGTTGAGGGATTTCAGGAACAGAGGCAACACCGTGCCCACCAGGGCGGCGGCCACCAGGTTGATGACCAGGGCCGCGGCGATAATGGCGCCGATCATCAGGTCCTGGAACCACAGCGCGGCCGCGCTGGCGACCACCGCGGCCCAGAAGATCCCATTCAGGGCGCCCACCAGGAACTCCCGGTTCAGCAGCCAGCCGACGTTGGCTCCGCTGATCTGCCCGACCGCCATGCCCCGGATCACCAGGGTCAGGGTCTGGCTGCCGGCAATGCCGCCCATGCTGGCGACGATCGGCATCAGCACCGCCAGGGCCACCACCTGGGCGATGGTGTCCTCGAACAGGCCAATGACGGCGGACGCGGTAAACGCGGTCAGCAGGTTGATGCCCAGCCAGACCGCGCGCCGCCGGGTGGTTTTCCAGACCGGGGCAAAGGTGTCCTCGTCCTCGTCCAGACCGGCCATGCTCATCAGGGAGTGGTCGGCATCCTCGCGGATGACATCGACCACGTCGTCGATGGTGATCCGGCCGAGCAACTTGCCCTCGTGGTTGACCACCGGCGCTGAAATCAGGTCGTAGCGCTCGAACAATGTGGCGACCTTGGTGTCCGGCAGGTCCACCGGAATGGGTTCGATGTTGGTGTCCATGACCTCGCGGACGGTGGCGGCGGGGTTGGAAACCAGCATCTTGGTGATCGGCAGCATGCCGATGAACTCGTCGCGGCGGCTGACCACAATCAGGCTGTCGGTCATGGGGGGGAGGGTACGGTGCCGCCGCAGGTAGCGCAGGACCACGTCGATGCTGATGTCGGGACGGACGGTGATGGTGTCCGTGTTCATCAGGCCGCCGGCAGTGTCCTCCGGATAGGAGAGCACTTCCTCGACCCGTTGGCGGTCCTGTTCGTCCATGGTGTCCAGGACTTCCTGGATCACCGCGTCCGGCAGTTGCTGCAGCAGGTCGGCGAGGTCGTCCGACTCGAAATCTTCGATGATGTCCGCCAGTTCCTGAGCGTTCAGCTGGCTCAGGAAGTAGCCCCGGATGTCATCGCTCAGGTATTGCAGAACCTCGCCTTCGAGGTCCTTTTCCACCAAGTTCCAGAGCAGGGCCCGCTGGCGGGGGGGAGAGGATTCCAGCAGGTGAGCAATATCACTGGGACTCAGGCCGCCGTTAAGAATACGGGCGACCTGCTTGAGCGCACCGCTGTCGAGCGCTTCGCTCAGCGACCGCAGCCGCTGCCGGGCCTGGCTTTTTTCCAGAATATCGGTCATGAATCACCTGCTTGCTGAAAACGCCTGTATTATAGCGGAGTTAGGTGACACAGGTGAGAAAGCGTCGTAGGTGATTCCCGGCGTTACTCGCCTTCTCCGAAATAATCGTCAATCAGTTCCACCAGCGCCGCGATGGCCTGCTCCTCGTCCGGGCCCTCGGCGATCAGTTCCACGTCCGTGCCCTGGCTGGCTGCCAGCATCATCACCTGCATGATGTTCTTGGCGTCCACTTCCCGCCCGTTCCGGGCGATTTTTACGACACTGTCATACTGGGATGCGGTGGCCACCAGCTTGGCACTGGCCCTGGCGTGCAGGCCCAGTTTGTTGATGATGGTAATCGGGCGACGGATCATGGGGTGTCAATCTCTTCACTCTTCGCGGGTGCGCAGGTGAGGCAGTTCGGTGTGCCGGACCTGGACGTTGTTGTAGTTTTTCCGGAAGTGGCGACCCAGTTGTTCGCAGACATAGACCGACCGGTGCTGGCCGCCGGTGCAACCGATGGAAATGGTCATGTAGGTACGGTTGCTGGCAGTGAAGCCCGGCAGCCACGTTTCCAGAAATCGGGTCAGATCCTCCACCATGGCGCGGGTGGCCGGCTCCCGTTCCAGGAAGTCGATGACCGGCTGGTCGGTGCCGTTGTACTGGCGCAGGCTGTTGTCCCAGAAGGGGTTGGGCAGGCAGCGGACGTCGAAGACATAGTCCGAGTCCAGGGGCACGCCGTGTTTGAACCCGAACGACTGAAACAGCAGGGCCAGTTCCTGGTCCTTGCGCCCGACCACCCGCTGCTTGACCTGGTCGCGCAGCTCATACATCGACATGCCGGTGGTGTTGATGTAGAGGTCGGCCAGCTTGGACAGGGGTTCCAGCAGGGCCTTTTCGGTTTGGATGGCTTCCCGCAGCGACACCTTGTCGTTGCTCAGGGGGTGCTTGCGGCGGGTGGCGTGGAACCGCTGCAGCAGCGACTGTTCGTCGGCGTCCAGAAAGATGATCTCGATGGTCACCCCGGTGGCTTGCAGGCGGCTGTGGATGTCCTCGAAATTGGCCAGCTCTCCGGACAGGTTGCGGGCGTCAATGCTGACCGCCATCCGGTGCAGCCGCCCAGGCTTCTCCTGGGCCGCCGCTTCCTGGGTCAGGGGAAACAGCAGGCCGATCGGCAGGTTGTCGATGCAGTAGTAGCCGAGGTCCTCGAGCACGTGCAGCGCGGTACTCTTGCCGGAGCCGGATCGGCCACTGACAATGATCAGCTTCATGCCCTGTTTCCTCCCCTTGGGCCGGGTTATTCGCTGCTGGCGGTCATGCGCTGGTAGAGTGTCCTGGCACTGTCGCAGTCCCTCAGCTGGTCGCAGAACGAGCGCTCGTTGAACTTTTCCGCCAGCTGGCTCAGTAGCTCCAGGTGTTCGCTGGTGGCTTCTTTGGGAACGATCAGGGCAAACACCAGGTCGACGGGCTGGTTGTCGATGGCATCGAACTCAATGCTCTCGACCAGCGTCATCAGCACGCCCACGACGTGCTCCAGTCCTTCCAGCCGGCAGTGGGGAATCGCGATTCCCTGGCCGATGCCGGTGCTTCCCAGTCGCTCGCGGGCGATCAGGTTGTTGAAGATCTGAGTTTCGCTCAGGGAGTTGTCGTACTGGTGGATCTGTTCAGCGATGAACTCCAGAACCCGTTTCTTGCTGGAAGCCGGTACCCGACAAAGGGTCAGCTCCGGTACAAGGATGTTGTCTATGGTCAGAGATGTGTCGCTCATGGATCGACTGTACTTCCGTAAAAAAAAGGCTGCGACACCCGGGTGTCGCAGCGCCATTGGACATCAGGCCGGGAACGCGGCGTTCAGCGTTGGCCGTTTCCGTGCATCCGGTCTACGTTTTTTTCCTTGTGCTTGAGCACCTGACGATCGAGTTTGTCCACCAGGGCATCGATCGCCGCATACATGTCTTCGTTTTCCGCCTTTGCGTGGATTTCTCCGCCACTCACGTGCAGGGTTCCCTCGGCAATGTTGCGCACCTTGTCGACTTCCAGGGTCACCTGGCAGTTGGTGATGTGGTCGAAGTGGCGCTCCAATTTGTCGAACTTCTCGGTGACATAGTCCTTCAGGGAGGGGGTCAGTTCTACGTGATGGCCGGAAATGTTGAGTTGCATAGGCGTCTCCTTGTTGTTACACCAATCGTTTTCGTTCGTTGGAAGGCGGAATGTGCATCGCCTCCCGGTACTTGGCCACGGTGCGTCTTGCTACCTTGATGCCCTGTTCTCCTAGCATGGCCGCAATTTTACTGTCACTCAATGGCTTTTTGGGAGTTTCTGCGGCGATGAGTTTCTTGATCATCGCCCGGATGGCTGTCGAGGAGCACTCGCCGCCTTCTTCCGTACTGACGTGGCTGGAGAAGAAATATTTCAGCTCGAAGATGCCCCGGGGAGTGTGCATGTACTTCTGGGTGGTAACCCGGGAAATGGTGGATTCGTGCATGTCCACGGCCTGGGCGATGTCCGATAGGATCAGCGGTTTCATCGCTTCCTCACCATGATCCAGGAACGCCTGTTGGTACTCCACGATCCGGGTTGCCACTTTGAGCAGGGTCTCGTTCCGGCTCTGGAGGCTCTTGATGAACCACTTGGCTTCCTGCAACTGGTCCCGAAGATAGGTGTTGTCCGCGCTGCTGTCCGCCCGCCGGATCAGGGACGCGTAACTGGCGTTGACGCGAAGACGGGGCGCGATTTCCGGGTTCAGCTCGACCCGCCAGCGCCCGTTGTGCTTGCGCACGATGACGTCGGGAATGACGTATTCCGGCTCGGACCGGTCGATCACGTCGCCCGGGCGGGGATTGAGACCGGTGATCAGGGCCAGGACCTGCTTGAGCTGATCCTCCTTGAGCCGGCTCCGACGCAGCAGCTGCGCGTAGTCACGGTTGCCGAGCAGGTTGATGTAGTGAGTGATCACCAGGCGCGCCTGGGCCAGCCAGGGGGTATCCGGCGGCAACTGGTTGAGCTGGATCAGCAGGCATTCCTGAAGGTCCCGGGCGAACACACCGGGCGGATCGAAATGCTGCAGCCGATGTAAAACCGCCTCGACCTCGTCCAGTTCCAGCGGGTCCTCCTCCGCCTCGTCCACCAGGCCGGCGTGAATTTCCTCCAGGGACGAGGTGAGGTACCCCCGGTCGTCCACCGCATCCAGCAGGGCGTGGGCGATGACCCGGTCCCGCTCGCTCATGGGCGTCAGGTTCAGCTGCCATTCCAGGTGGTCGCGGAGGGTTTCGGTGGGGGAATTCCGGGTCTCGAAGTCCTGATCGTTGTCGTCATCGGACCGGGCCGCCGGTGCGGGGGCGGACTGATAGATATCGTCCCAGGCGGTGTCGACCGGGAGTTCGTCGGGAATGGTGTCCTGACTGTCGTTGTCGGTGCTCCACTCCAGACCCGCCTCGCCGTCGTCCCAGTCATCCTCCGGGCCCCCGTCGGTGGCTTCTCCTGAGGCCTCATCCCGGTCCCGGGCGTCGGCCTCTGTCTCCGGGAGTTGCTCGTCGTCCTCGGAGGTTTCGAGCATGGGGTTGGATTCCAGAGCCTGCTGGATCTCCTGTTGGAGGTCCAGGGTAGAGAGCTGGAGAAGCCGGATCGCCTGTTGCAGCTGGGGCGTCATAGTCAGGCTTTGACCCAGCTTTAACTGTAGGGAGGCTTTCATCACCATGATTCAGAATCCGTCACTCATCAGCGCTCTATATCATTGGCATGTATGGGAAAATTTTGTCTGTTCCCGGACTTTTCGGCAGAACAAGCAAGTTCTTTGCCGAGTTTACTTGCTCCCACTCGGCAACACAATCGGAGCGCCGATCAGAGCCGGAATTCGTCCCCCAGATAGACTTCCTTAACCTGCTGATTGGCCAAAATTTCATCGGCGCTGCCGGAGGCGATGATGTGACCGCCTGAGACGATGTAGGCGTTTTCGCAGATGTCCAGGGTTTCCCGAACGTTGTGGTCGGTGATGAGGACTCCGATGCCTTTGTCCCGCAGGTGGCGGACAATGTGCTTGATGTCGGTGACGGAAATGGGGTCGACCCCGGCAAAGGGTTCGTCCAGCAGGATGAAAGCCGGCTCCATGGCCAGCGCGCGGGCAATCTCGACCCGCCGCCGCTCGCCGCCGGAGAGGGCCATGCCCAGGCTGTCCCGGATGTGGGTGATGTGAAACTCTTCCAGCAGCTCCTGCAGCTTGGCTTCCCGCTCGGCCCGGCTGAGGCCCTTGCGGGTCTCCAGGATGGCCAGGATGTTGTCGCGCACCGTCAGTTTGCGGAAGACCGAGGCTTCCTGGGGCAGATAGCCGATGCCCTTGCGAGCCCGGCCGTGCATGGGCAGAGGGGTGATGTCATGGCCGTCGATGGTGATGCGGCCATGATCGGCGGGCACCAGGCCCACGATCATGTAAAAGCAGGTGGTTTTGCCGGCACCGTTGGGGCCCAGCAGGCCGACGATCTCGCCGCTGCGGATTTCCAGGGAGACGTCGAGCACCACCTTTTTCTGTTTGTAGCTTTTCGCCAGGTTACTGGCCCTGAGTACTGCCATCGGACTCTTGCTCTTGCCTTGTCGTGCGCGGCTGGATGACCATTTCCACCCGGCCGTTGCCGGCGCCGGTGCCTTGTCCACCGTCCGCGGTGACGACCCGCCGCGCGGTGTCGTAATGGATGGTGTCGCCACGGAACAGGTTGCCATTCTGCTCGATCACGGCGTCTCCTTCAAAGGTGAGCTGCCGGTCTTGCGCCGACCAGGTGATGGTGTGGGCGCGGGCGTCGGTTTCGCCGGCGCCGTCTTCGGTGGGCTGGCGGTAGTGCGCCGGGGACCCGGTGGCCTCAATACGGCTGAGTCCCTCGCTGTCGCGGTGAATCACCACTCGGTCGGCGGTCAGGCGGGTCTGGCCCTGGGTCAGCTCGACCTCGCCGGTGTAGGTGGCCACGCCCTGGGCATCGTCCAGCCGGGCGTTGCCGGCGCTGACGGTGATGGGCACGTCCGAATCCAGGTCGAAGGCCAGGGCCGGAACGCCGGGCAGGGCGGCCAGCACGGCCAGCAGCAGCCTGGCCGTGTGCTTACGGGGTTGTGTCATAACGTCCTTCCACGTGGGCGTTCAGTTCCAGAATGCGTTGGTCGATCCAGGCCTTCATGCCGGTTGCCCGGGTCGTGCCATAGCGGTCGCTGATCTCCACCGGCGCGTCGGTGTAGGCGACGCCTTGATCGCTGTCCAGGGTCAGTTCCGAGGTGGTCAGTCGGGTGTCCTGGCCGGCGGCTGTCCGCGTCACCCGGACATCGCCGGTGAGGTACAGCAGCCGTTCGTTCTGCAGCAGGCTGCCATGGTCGGCGGCAACGGTCCAGGGGGTGTTGCCCTCGTCGCCGTACACGTGGGCCAGGGGACTGTCCATGGTGGCGACGTTGCCCGCCTCAAACTGTTCGATGCGGGGGCTGGTGAACTCAATGTGCAGATTGCCCTGGGCGTCGTAGGCGCGGTAATGGCCATCAACGACGAAGCCGTCCGGCTCGGCCGGACCGCGCAATTCGTCCGGTGTTGCCGAAGGTGCCGGCGGGTCGTCACTGCGCCAGAGCAGGAAGACGGTCGCGCCGATCAGGACCACCAGCGCCAGCGTCCGCACCCACGGACGTTCGCTCAGGTCGATCAGGGACGCAACCGGCGGTTTCACTCGGACGGCTCCAGATAGGGGGCGAGGGTGGTGGCCAGCTGGCCCTGGGCAGCCAGGATCAGGTCACAGGCCTCCCTGACCGCGCCGCGGCCTCCGGCCACGGTGGTGCAGTAGTCAGCCTGTTCGCGCACCAGCCAGTAGCCGTTGGGAACGGTGATGCCGAGGCCGGCGAACCGGATCGCCGGCAGGTCAGGCAGGTCGTCGCCCATGTAGGCAATGGCGTCCTGGGCAAGGCCCAGGCGGGCGGCTAATTCGAGCAGGGCCACCTTTTTGTCTTCACGGCCCTGGACCAGGTGCGTGATACCCAAGTCGGTCATGCGCTTTTCGGTCAGCGGCGACCGGCGGCCGGTGATCACCGCCACGGTAATGCCCGCGGCCATCAGCTGCTTCAGGCCCAGCCCGTCGAGGATATTGAAGCCTTTGAGCTCGTCACCGGAGGCGCTGAACAACAGAGTGCCGTCGCTCATGATGCCATCGACGTCGAAGGCGGCCAGGCGAACCCGTGCCGCCTTCGCCAGCAGCGGTGCCGGCCAGTGGGATTGGAGGGGATGTTCCAGCATCAGATGACCCCCGCTCTGAGCAGGTCGTGCATGTTGATGGCGCCCACCAAGTCGCCGGCCGGGTTGGTCACCGGCAGGGCGTTGATTTTCAGCGCGTCCATTATATTGAGGGCCTCGGCGGCCAGGTGGTCCGCGCCGATGGTCTTGCCGTTACGCGTCATCACCGCATCGATGATGGTGTTGTGGATGTCCACCGCCTTGTCGAGGGTGCGGCGCAGGTCGCCGTCGGTGAAGACGCCAACCAGGCGGCCGTCGGCGTCCACCACGGTGGTCATGCCCAGGCCCTTGCGGGAGATCTCGATCAGCGCTTCGCTCAGCGGTGTGCCTTCCCGGACTTTGGGGATCTGGTCGCCGGTGTGCATGATGTCGGAGACTTTCAGCAGCAGACGGCGGCCAAGGCTGCCACCGGGGTGGGAAAAGGCGAAGTCCTCGGCGCTGAAGCCCCGCGCTTCAAGCAGGGCCACGGCCAGGGCGTCGCCCATCACCAGGGTGGCGGTCGTGCTGGCGGTGGGCGCCAGACCGAGCGGACAGGCTTCCTCGGCCACCCGCACGTCCAGATTGGCCACCGCCTCGCGGGCCAGGATCGAGTCGGGGTTGCCCGTCATGCTGATCAACGGTGCCCCCATGCGCTTGATCAGCGGGAGGATGGTGACCACTTCGCTGGTGCTGCCGCTGTTGGATATGGCAATGACCACGTCCTGACTGGTGATCATGCCCAGATCGCCGTGACTCGCCTCGCCGGGGTGAACGAAAAAGGCCGGCGTGCCGGTACTGGCCAGGGTGGCGGCGATCTTGTTGCCAATGTGGCCGGATTTGCCCATGCCGGTGACCACCACGCGGCCCTGGCAGGCCATGATGGTCTCGCAGGCGCGGGTGAACTGTTCGTCGATTCGTTCTTCGAGGGCCTCGATGGCCGAGCGTTCAATTCGGATCGCGCGCAAGGCGGATGCTCGGAAGTCGTGACGGGGCGTGTCGGTCATGTGTCTTGCCTAGCATTCGGGTAAAGGGTTCGGGGGTTTGAAGGCGCGGATTATACCACCTCCCGTGGGCGGGTCGGAGCGGTTGCGGAGGCAATTACGGAAAGTTCAGGAAAATTATAGGTGACCATCCGGACATTTTGCCGTGGATACGTTGAGCTTGGCCGTCGCATGGCATAATGTATAGCCGCTCCCCGAAAGAGGCAGATTATGGGTTCAGACGCATACATTTCGCTGAAAGACGTGGTGTTTTCCCGCTCCGGACGCCGGATTTTCGACGGCATCAGCCTGGACATTCCCAGGGGGAAGGTCACGGCGGTCATGGGCCCCAGCGGCACCGGCAAGACAACGCTGCTGCGCCTGATCGGTGGCCAGCTGAAGCCGGATTCTGGCAGCATCCGGGTGGCCGGGTACGAGGTCCCGACCCTGAAGCGTCGGGAGTTGTACGCGCTGCGGGAGCGGATGGGCATGTTGTTCCAGAGCGGCGCGCTGTTCACTGACCTCAGTGTCTACGAGAACGTTGCTTTCCCGCTGCGCGTGCATACCCGGTTGCCGGAGGACATGATCCGGGACATCGTCCTGATGAAGCTGGAGGCGGTGGGGCTGCGCGGTGCCCGCGACCTGATGCCCTCGGAGCTGTCCGGCGGTATGACCCGGCGGGTGGCGCTGGCCAGAAGCATCGCCCTGGACCCGGAGCTGATCATGTACGACGAGCCGTTCGCCGGCCAGGACCCGATCGCCATGGGCGTGCTGGTCAAGCTGATCCGGGACCTGAACCATGCCATGGGGCTGACCAGTGTGCTGGTGTCCCACGACGTGCCCGAGTCCCTCAGTATCTGCCATTACGCCTGCATCATCGCCGACGGCAAGGTGATCGGGCAGGGCACGCCGGAAGAGTTGCAGGCGCATCCGTCCGAGCAGGTGCAGCAGTTCCTGCAGGGACAGCCGGACGGCCCGGTGCCCTTCCATTACCCGGCCCGCAGCACGGCCCGGGATTTTGGTCTTGGAGGTGAGGCGTAATGCTGGATCGAATCGCCGCCCTGGGGCGGCTGACCCTCGCGGTGGTGGCGTCCCTGGGACGCTCCGGACGTTTTCTTGCCGGGGTGCTCGCCGGGGTACCCAGCCCCAGCACCGGTTTCCTGCTGCTGGTGCGGCAGATTTATGCGGTCGGTGTGCTGTCGCTGGCCATTGTGGTGGTCTCCGGTCTGTTTATCGGCATGGTGCTGGGGCTACAGGGCTACACCATCCTGACCGATTACGGGTCGGAGGCCGCCATCGGCCAGATGATCGCGCTGACACTGGTGCGCGAACTCGGGCCGGTGGTGACGGCGCTGCTGTTTGCCGGCCGGGCCGGCTCGGCGCTGACGGCGGAAATTGGTCTGATGAAGGCCACCGAACAGTTGTCCAGCATGGAGATGATGGGGGTTGACCCCCTGCGCCGGGTCATTGCTCCCAGGCTCTGGGCCGGCTTCATCGCCATGCCCGTGCTGGCCCTGATTTTCTCGGTGGTCGGTGTCTGGGGCGGCATGCTGGTAGGTGTGGACTGGCTGGGCGTCTACGAAGGATCGTTCTGGGGCAACATGCAGTCGTCCGTGGACTTCATGGACGATGTGATGAACGGTGTGATCAAGAGCGTCGTGTTCGGTTTCGTATGCGCCTGGATTGCGGTCTACCAGGGCTACGACTGCGTGCCGACCTCTGCCGGGATCAGCTCGGCCACCACCAAGACGGTGGTCTATTCCTCACTGGCCGTTCTGGGGCTGGATTTTGTACTCACCGCCGTAATGTTCGGCGATTTCTGAGAAAGATCAACGGGAGCCGTGCATGGCACAGAGAACCATTGAAATCATTGTCGGCCTGTTCATGATTGCCGGTCTGGCGGCGCTGCTGTTCCTGGCGCTCCAGGTCAGCGGCCTGTCGCCCAAGGCGGCGGAGGAAACCTACACCCTGTATGCCAACTTCAACGACACCGGTGGCTTGCGTCCCCGGGGGCGGGTGTCCATGGCGGGGGTCACCATCGGTACCATCGACTCGATCACCCTGGACAAGGATACCTTCCAGGCGCGGGTGGCCATGTCCATCCATGCCAGCGTCGACAACATTCCCGCCGACAGCGCCGCAGTAATACGTACATCCGGCCTGCTCGGAGAACAGTACATTGATATATCCGTGGGTGGCGACCTGGAGTCGCTGAAAGACGGTGACACGTTTTACTCCACCCAGTCGGCCATGAACCTGGAGCGGCTGATCGGCAATTTCGCGTCCGGTCGTTGATGCCGCTTGGTAAACAGGACGAAACCCTGGAGGAAACAATGGCAACCTTGAGTCGGCAATTGATGGTGTTCTGGGTCCTGCTGGCCGTTGCCGTGGCGCGCGCGCAGGCGGGCCCGGCCGAGGACCTGAAGGCCTACGTAGACGACAATACCCAGCGCCTGGTGGCGAAGCTCAACGCCGAGCGCGGGCTGTACGGAAAGGATCCGGAAGCCTTCTACCGCAGCATGGACGAAGCCCTGAGCGATTTCGTGGATTTCCGTCGCATCGCGGCCCGGGTGATGGGGCGCTATGCCCGTCAGGCATCGCCGCAACAGCGCGATGCCTTCGTGGAGAAGTTCAAGCGCAGCCTGTTCGACAGCTATGCCCAGGCGCTGGTGAACACCGAGAACTTCCAGATCGAGGTTAGGGAGGTCACGCTGCTGCCTCAGCACCCGGACCGCGCCTCGGTGCAGCTTGAGGTGATCAGTGCCTCCGGCAATCGCTATCCGGTCACCTATTCCATGTATCGCAACGATCAGGGGCGCTGGCTGATGGAAAACGTGATCGTCGAGGGGGTGAACATCGGTCTGGCCTTCCGGGACCGTTTCGCCCAGGAAATGGAAGCGAACCGGGGGCAGGTGCAGGCGGTCATCGACGGCTGGACGGACACCGTGAAATCCCTGGATCTGGATGAGGAAGCCAACAAGTCATGACCGGTGCCGAGGCGAGCGTGCAGTTGCGGGACGGCGCCCTGGTGGTCACCGGCCAGGTGGACGCCGATTCCGTTCTGGCGTTGCGGGCCCGGGGCGAGCAGCTGATCCGCCAGGCCGAAGCCGACCTGGTGGTGGATCTGTCCGGCCTGGAAACGGCGCACAGTGTGGTGTTGTCGATGCTGCTGTGCTGGCGCCGGTTGGCGGCGGAGTCGGGGCGACAGCTCCGGTTCCGTGGCGTCAGTGAGCGGTTGGCATCGCTGGCTGCACTGAGCAATCTCGGCGGCCAGCTGACCCGGGCCGACTAATTGGTTACAATCCCGCCCCTGGTTTTTCAAAATTTCCGAGGATGATGTATGGATGCCGCTGCAGTCACCGAACGGGTCAAAGAAGCCCTGCCTGGTTGCGAGGTGCAGGTTCAGGTTGATGGCAATCACTACCTGGTCGTGGTGGTGGGCGACGTGTTTGAGGGGCTGCCGACCATCAAACGGCAGCAGATGATCAACAAGGCGCTGTTCCAGTATGTGATGGACGGCACCATCCATGCCCTCCATCCGCGTGCCTTCACTCCGTCCGAATGGGCCGAGCGCCAAGCCTGAACGCCCGTACGACACAGGAACTCTATTGTGGACAAACTTCTGATTCGGGGGGGGCGCCCCCTTGATGGCGAAATCCGTATCTCCGGCGCCAAGAACGCCGCCCTGCCTATACTCGCGGCGACCCTGTTGGCCGATGAGCCGGTAACCGTGGGCAACCTCCCGCACCTGCACGACATCACCACCATGATCGAGCTGCTCGGTCGCATGGGGGTTGAGGTCATCATCGACGAGAAAATGAGCGTGGAGATCCACGCCAACACCATCAAGCAGTTTCACGCGCCCTACGAGCTGGTCAAGACCATGCGCGCGTCGATTCTGGTGCTTGGGCCGCTGGTGGCCCATTTTGGCGAGGCGGAGGTGTCCCTGCCCGGTGGTTGTGCCATCGGCAGTCGTCCGGTCAACCTGCACATCCACGGCCTGGAAATGATGGGCGCCGACATCAAGGTCGAAAACGGCTACATCAAGGCGAAGACCAACGGCCGTCTCAAGGGGGCCCACATTTTCCTGGACACGGTGACCGTGACCGGCACCGAGAACCTGATGATGGCGGCAGTGTTGGCCGAGGGCAAGACCATTCTGGAAAATGCCGCCCGCGAGCCGGAGGTCGTGGATCTGGCGGAATGTCTGATTGCCATGGGTGCGGACATCAAGGGGCACGGCACCGCCACCATCGAAATCAACGGGGTCGAGCGCCTGCGTGGCTGCCGCTACGACGTGCTGCCCGACCGTATCGAAACCGGCACCTACCTGGTGGCCGCGGCTGCGACGGGAGGGCGGGTCAAGCTCAAGGATACCCGGGACGACCTGCTGGAAGCGGTCCTGCTGAAACTGGAGGAGGCCGGTGCGGAGATCCAGACCGGTCCGGACTGGATCGAGCTGGACATGAAGGGGCGCCGACCCAGAGCGGTGAACATCCGCACCGCGCCATACCCTGCCTTCCCGACCGACATGCAGGCCCAGTTCGCCGCCATGAACGCGGTGGCGGAAGGGGCGGGCACCATTGTCGAAACGGTATTCGAAAACCGCTTTATGCACCTGCAGGAGCTGATTCGCATGGGCGCGGACATCTCCCTGGAAGGCAACGCCGCGATCATCCGTGGGGTGGGCCAGTTGACCGGTGCGCCGGTCATGGCCACCGACCTGAGGGCCTCGGCGAGCTTGGTGATTGCCGGGCTGGTGGCTGACGGCGACACCATCGTCGACCGGATCTATCACATCGATCGCGGTTACGAATGCATTGAGGAAAAACTGCAGCTGCTGGGTGCCAGCATCCGGCGACTGCCGGCGTGAGGCACAGCAGCGGAAAACCGGAAGGACGCATGACAGACTCCATCACCATCGCGTTGTCGAAAGGACGCATCCTGGACGAAACCTTGCCGCTGCTGGCCGAGGCCGGGATCGAGCTGCTTGACGACGTCAAGAAATCCCGGAAGCTGGTGTTCCCCACCACGGATCCGGATGTCCGCGTCCTGGTCATCCGGGCGACCGACGTGCCGACTTACGTCCAGTACGGCGGTGCCGATCTGGGCGTGACCGGCAAGGACGTGCTGATGGAACACGGTGGCGAGGGGCTGTATGAGCCCCTGGATCTGCACATCGCCCGGTGCCGGTTGATGACTGCCGGCCCCAAGGGGCAGCACCCGCCCGGTGGCCGCATCCGGGTGGCCACCAAATTCGTCAACCTGGCCCGCCGCTATTACGCCGAACAGGGGCGCCAGGCGGACATCATCAAGCTCTACGGGGCGATGGAGCTGGCGCCGATCCTCGGCCTGGCCGACGAAATCGTCGATATCGTGGACACCGGCAACACGCTCCGGGCCAACGGCCTGGAACCCCGGGACCTGATCGAACACATCAGCAGCCGGCTGGTGGTCAATCGCGCCTCGATGAAGATGAAACACGGCCGGATCAACCCTATCATTGAGAAAATGGCCGCCGCGGTCCGGAAACGGCAGGCGGAGGCGTAATCCGGCGCGACCCTGGCCGGGGCACCTAGACATGGGAACACTGACATGACCGACGTACGCATCAAACGACTGAATGCCGCCCAGGAGGATTTCGACCAGGCGCTGGCCCATCTGCTGGCCTGGGATGACAGCGTGGATCATCAGGTCAACGATGCGGTTCGTCAGATCCTCCATGCCGTGCGTACCCGGGGGGATGCCGCCGTTCTCGAACTGACCGAGACCTTCGACCGGGTCACGGCCACCACCGTGGCGGACCTCGAAATGAGCCAGGAGCGGCTGCGGCAGGCTCTGGAGAGCATTCCCCGCCAACAGCGCGAGGCGCTGGAACAGGCGGCGGCGCGTATCCGCGACTACCATGAGCGGCAGCGGCAGGCCTCCTGGCGCTACCAGGATGAGGACGGTACCGTCCTGGGGCAGAAAGTCACCCCCCTGGACCGTGCCGGACTCTATGTGCCGGGCGGCAAGGCGGCCTATCCCTCCTCGGTGCTCATGAACGCCATTCCCGCCAAGGTGGCGGGCGTTGGGGAAGTGATCATGGTGGTCCCGACTCCGGATGGCCTGGTCAATGACATGGTGCTGGCGGCTGCGGCCATCGCCGGCGTAGACCGGGTGTTCACCATCGGCGGCGCGCAGGCGGTCGGGGCTCTGGCTTATGGCACTGAAACCATTCCGGCGGTCGACAAGATCGTCGGCCCCGGCAACATCTACGTGGCCACCGCCAAGCGGGAAGTGTTCGGCACCGTCGGCATCGACATGATTGCCGGCCCCTCGGAAATCCTGGTGATCTGCGACGGCCACACCGATCCGGACTGGATCGCCATGGATCTGTTCTCCCAGGCCGAGCACGACGAGCAGGCCCAGAGTATTCTGATCAGCCCCGACGCGGTGTTTCTGGACGCGGTGGAAGCCAGTATCCGCGCGTTGCTGCCGACCATGGAACGGGCCGACATCATTCGTGCCTCGCTGAATGACCGGGCCGCGCTGATCCAGGTGGCCGATCTCAAACAGGCCGCCGCCGTTGCCAACCGGATCGCCCCGGAGCACCTGGAACTGTCGGTGGAGGATCCGGAGACCCTGTTGGCGGACATTCGCCACGCCGGCGCCATTTTCATGGGGCGCTACACCGCCGAGGCACTGGGCGACTACTGTGCAGGCCCCAATCACGTACTGCCGACCAGCGGCACGGCCCGGTTCTCCTCGCCGCTGGGGGTCTATGACTTCCAGAAACGCTCGTCCATCATCGGATTTTCCGCGGACGGTGCCAGTCGCATGGGGCGCGTGGCCTCGGTACTGGCCCGGGGCGAAGGGCTGACGGCTCACGCCCGTTCGGCGGAATATCGCATCAACGACGGATCCACCTCGCAGGCGTAAACATGAGTCAATACTGGAGCCCGCTGGTCCACGACCTGGAACCCTATGTGCCGGGCGAGCAGCCGAAGATGGCGGACCTGGTCAAACTGAACACCAACGAAAACCCGTTCGGCCCATCGCCGAAGGTGCTGGAAGCCATCCGGTTGGAGCTCAATGACAGCCTGCGCCTGTACCCGGACCCGGAGGGCGAATCGCTGCGCCGAACCATCGCCGACTACCACGGGGTGTCGCCCGAGCAGGTTTTTCTGGGCAATGGCTCGGATGAGGTTCTGGCGCACATCTTCCAGGCCTTGTTCCAGCATGGCGAGCCGGTGCTGTTTCCGGATATTTCCTACAGTTTCTACCCGGTGTACTGCGGCCTGTACCGGATTGAGGCCCGCCCGGTGCCGGTCACCGAATCCTTCGAAATCGATCCGGAGGACTACCGGCAAGCCAATGGCGGCATCATCTTCCCGAATCCCAACGCCCCGACCGGCCGTTTCTTGGCACTGGACAAGGTGGAGGCGATCCTGCGGGCCAACCCGGATCGGGTGGTGGTGGTGGATGAGGCCTATGTGGACTTTGGGGGCGACAGCGCCATCCCACTGGTCGATCGCTACCCGAACCTGCTGGTCTGCCAGACCTTGTCCAAGGCCCGTTCGCTGGCCGGTCTGCGGGTGGGCTTCGCCATTGCCCAGGCCGAGCTGATCGAGGCGCTGAACCGGGTCAAGAACAGCTTCAACAGTTACCCCCTGGATCGGCTGGCGCTGGCCGGGGCCAAGGCTGCGTTCGAGGACGAGGCTTGGTTCCGCCGCTGCCGTGAGGCCGTGATCCACGAACGCGAGCGGGTGACCTCTGCGCTGGAAGGTCTCGGGTTCGAGGTGCTGCCGTCCAAGGCCAACTTCGTGTTCGCCCGCCATCCTGGCCGCTCCGGCTCTGAGCTTGCGAGGGGATTGCGGGGGCAGGGGATCATCGTGCGCCATTTCGACAAGCCCCGCATCCGGGACTTCCTGCGGATCACCATCGGTACCACCGAACAGAACGACGCCCTGATCCGGGGGTTGCAGACTCTGTAAGCGGTCGTTTCGACAACGGAGGGAACGTCATGGTACATCGCGCCGAACTCCTGGCTCGGCTGGACGACTGGCTCCAGCCCCGGAACTTTCAGGATTACTGCCCGAACGGGCTTCAGGTGGAAGGCCGGGAAACCGTTGGCACGCTGGTAACGGGGGTCACAGCCTCCCTGGCCTTGATTGAGGCGGCGATTGCCGCGAACGCGGACATGATTCTGGTGCACCACGGCTACTTCTGGAAGGGCGAGGACCCCTGTGTGCGGGGAATGAAGAAAGCGCGCCTGAAGCGGCTGCTGGAACATGACCTCAACCTGGTGGCCTACCATCTGCCCCTGGACGATCATCCCGACTATGGCAACAATCGCCAGTTGGCCGAGGTGCTGGGACTGAGAAATGCCCGTCCGCTCGATGGCTTGGTCTGGCAGGGCGAGCTGCCGGAGCCCATGACTCCCGGGGCACTGGCTGATCACCTGGCATCCCGGCTGCACCGGCAGCCGCTGCATGTGGGGGAAGGGCCTGCCGAGATCCGGCATGTCGGGTGGTGCACCGGCGCCGCCCAGGGCTTCATCGACAGGGCCCTGGCCGCGGGACTGGATGCTTACATCAGTGGCGAAATTTCCGAGCCCACCACCCACACCGCCCGAGAAGCGGGCATTCATTATTATGCCGCCGGCCACCACGCCACCGAGCGTTATGGCGTGCAGGCGCTGGGGGAAGCGTTGGCTCGGGAATTCGGGTTAACGCACCTTTTTATCGACTGCGATAACCCGGTCTAACGAACAACGGCCCTGGAGGTCAGGCTTTGCTGGCGTTGCGGTCTTTGTCCAGCCCGAAATCCTCCGCCAGGGTGCCCTTGGCTTCCGGATCGGGTTTCGGCGCGTAGTCCCGTGGCGGCTCCGCCGGAGCGCCATCCCGCACGTCCTCCAGGCGTTTGCTGGAGGTCTCATGCTCCAGCTCCTCCAGCCAGTCCTCGTCGTTGCACAGACGGTTGGCGCCCCGGGCCATGTGCTGGTTTACGTCTCGGTAGGCGTCGTTGAATCGACGCAGCAGGTGGGCGGCCTCCATAAAGTGTTCGTTCACCTGGGCTTGGTAACGGGTGTACTCGCTGCGCAGTTCTTCGATTTGCTGCTCGGCCCGCCGCTGACGAAGCGTCTGTCCCTGGCCGGAGCGGCCCACCAATATCCCGATCACGATGCCAATCACCAGCGCCGCCAGCGCTGCCAGAATCAGGTTCGTCATATGCAATGTCGTCCTTTGTAACCAGAAATGAGCAAAGCCCGTCTCCCGAGTATAACGTGCCGGGGCGGTGGCCGCCCATGTTCCACGCCTGCGCCAATCGTCGTATTGCCCCGGGGCGGGCCCGAATGGCGAAAAAATGCGAAATGAGCGAGAATACCGCGCCCAAGTTTCACGTCCAATTTCCGGGAATAGTCTGATGACCGCAGCGATGTCCACTGTAACCCGCGAGCACCTTACCCCCTGGCAGCGTTATCAAAAGGACCTTGAACGCCCGGATTTCCACAAAGACCCGGCCCAGGAAGATGCCGTCCGGCGGCTGCAGGCCCTGTACGACAAGCTGGTGGCGGCTGAAAACGAGCGCAGCAGCGCCCTGGCCCGGCTGCGCCGGAAACTGCGCAAGGGGCGCGAGGAACCGATCAAGGGCCTGTACTTCTGGGGCGGCGTCGGCCGGGGCAAGACCTACCTGATGGACACCTTTTACGAGTCCCTGCCGTTCCAGCGCAAGATGCGGGTGCATTTCCACCGGTTCATGCAACGGGTTCACAACGAACTGAAGGCGCTCAAGGGTGAGAAGAACCCGCTTGACCTGGTGTCCCGGAAGTTCGCGGACGAGGCCCGGGTCATCTGTTTCGATGAATTCTTCGTGTCCGACATCGGCGACGCCATGATCCTGGCAACCCTGATGGACGGCCTGTTCAGCCGGGGCGTGACCCTGGTGTGTACCTCCAACATCGTACCCGACGGCCTGTACAAGGATGGCCTGCAGCGTCAGCGCTTTCTGCCCGCCATCGAGCTGGTGAAGCGGTACACGGACGTGGTGAACGTGGACGGCGGCGTCGACTACCGGCTGCGCACCCTGGAGCAGGCGGAGCTGTATCACTACCCCCTGGATGAGCAGGCCGACGTCAGTCTGCGCAAGAGTTTCGAGAGCCTGGCCGTGGAAGCGGCCAAGCACAGCCGGACGCTGGAAATCAACGGCCGGAAGATTCCGGCCCGGGCGCACGCGGACGACGTGGTCTGGTTCGACTTCAAGGACGTGTGCGATGGCCCGCGCAGCCAGAACGATTACATCGAAATGGCACGCCAGTTCCATGCCATCATCATCAGCAACGTCCCTGTACTTGGTGGCGACAAGGACGACCAAGCCCGGCGCTTCATCAACATGATCGACGAGTTTTACGACCGCAACGTGAAGGTCATCATCTCCGCCGAGGCGCCGATCACGGAACTGTACTCCGGGGGGCGGCTGAGCTTCGAGTTCGAACGGACCGAATCCCGGCTGCTGGAGATGCAGTCCCGGGAGTATCTGGAAGCGCCCCACAAGCCGTGAAATCTGGTTGCTACTCCAATTGTTGTCTATAGTGGATCACAGTGTGTGGAGTGGGCTCCGGTCGAGGGGGTGACTGAAAAATCATACTTTTGACTGATCAAAGCCCCCAACCCCGTTAGCTATAGTGCGATCATCACGAGCACTGTGCATGAAGCCTCCAATACATCGTGAACACCAATAATCAGAGCAGCGACTCAGAACAACAATGGAGTAGCCTTCCAATGACAAGAAAAACTCAACAATGGCAGCGTTGGACCAAACTACCGCTCGCCGTGGCCATTGCTGCGGGGGCATCCGGGCAGGCCTCCGCCCTGTCATTCTACATGGGCGACGTTGAGGCCCAGTTCAACACCACGCTGTCCGCGGGCGTTGGTTGGCGGGTTTCTGATCGCGACAAGCGGTTGATTTCCCAGGGCAACCTGGGGCCCCAGTACGCCTACAGTACAACGGGTTCCTCCAGTAACAACTACGATGACGGCAACCTGAACTTCGAAAAGGGAGATACCTACTCCAAAATCGTCAAGGGCAACAGTGAGCTGTTTCTGAGCTACGATGTGGACAGTGATACGCTGACCCGGGTAGGCGGTCTTCTGCGTGGTCGCTACTGGTACGACTTCGAGCTCAAGGACGAAAAGCGGGCGGTGGATGATGTGGGCCAGCGTCGCGAGCTGAATGATGAGGCCCTGGACAATGCTTCCGGTGGTGAGTTCCTGGATGCCTACATCTTCTCTGACTGGTATTTCGGAGAGGTGCCGGTCAGTCTGCGCTACGGCAAGCAGGTGGTGAGCTGGGGTGAGAGTACCTTTATCCAGGGCGGTATCAACACCATCAACCCGGTGAACGTGCCGGCCTTCCGGGCGCCCGGTTCGGAGCTGAAGGACGCGCTGCTGCCGGTGGAAATGTTCTACGGCTCCGCCGGTATCACCGAAAACCTGACCATCGAGACCTTCGTACAGACCGACTGGGAACCGGTCCGTCCGGACGACTGCGGCACCTTCTTCTCCACCAACGACTTTGTGGCCGATGGTTGTGGCCCGGTGCTGCTGGCCGGGCAGCTGCCGGATTCCCAGGCGTATGCGCAGGGTTTCATCACTCCCCGTCTGGGTGACGTGGAGGCAGATTCCAAGGATCAGTTCGGTATCGCCCTGCGCTGGTATGTGCCGGAACTGAACGACTCCGAACTGGGCTTCTACTACATCAAATACAACAGCCGGCTGCCGTATGTCAGCGGCCGGGTGAATGACCCTGATAATGGGGTCACCTTCCCGTCCTACTTCATCGAATACCCCGAGAACATCGACCTGTACGGCATCAGCATCAACACCACCACGCCGGGCGGGTGGTCGCTGGGGGCGGAGTACAGCTTCCGGGAGAACCTGCCGCTGCAGTGGAACGCCTTCGAGCTGATCTACGGCGGTCTGCAACTCCAGAACCCGGTAACCGGTGACAACGCCAGTTTGCTGCAGGACCAGCGTGAAGCCGAGGCCGGTGGCGCCGATCTCTCCGGCCAGGATGTCAGCGGTTGGGACCGCTTCAAGGTCTCCCAGGCGCAGTTCACCCTGATCAAGTTCTTCGACGAGGTGATGGGCGCCAGCCGCCTGTCCTTCATCACTGAATTCGGCGCGACCTACGTGCACGACCTGCCGGACAAGGACGAGGCGCTGTATGGCCGCTCCGGGACGTTCGGTATCGGCACCCGGCCAGGCGGCGGTTGTGAGGAACTGAACCTCAACGACAGCTACTGTACCCTGGACGGCTACACCACCGCATTCTCCTGGGGCTACCGGGCCCGCCTGGTGTGGGACTACCCGAATGCCATTGCCGGCATCAACCTGTCACCCCAGCTGGCCTGGAGCCACGACGTGAAGGGCTACAGCCCGCAGCCTGGCGGTGCCTTCAACGAGGGTAGCAAGGCGATCGGCCTGTCCCTGCAGGCGGTCTACCAGAACAAGATCACCGGAAACATCGGCTACACGAACTTCTTCGGCGGCGAACCGTATAACGAGTTGACGGACCGCGACTTCGTGACTGCCAGCGTTTCCTACTCATTCTGACCCGGACCGAATTCTCCAACGAGGTAAGCTACATGAAACTGAACAAGAAACTACTGGCCACGGGCGTACTGGCGGCAAGCATGCTGGCGGGTCAGGCCTGGGGTGCGGTTTCTGCGGCGGAGGCGGCCAAGCTGGGCGACTCCCTGACCCCCATGGGCGCCGAAAAGGCCGGCAACGGTGGCGACATCCCCGCCTGGACCGGTGGCCTGACCACGCCCCCGGCCGGTTACAAAGGGGACGGCATCTACGTGAACCCGTTTCCCAATGAAAAACCGAAATTCGTGATCGACCGCAGCAACGTCGACCAGTACGCCGACAAGCTGTCTCCGGGCCAGGTGGCCATGATCAAGAAATACGACGACTACTTCATGCCGGTCTATGAGACTCACCGGACCGCGACCTATCCGGACGAGGTGATGAAGCAGACCGTCGCCAACGCCACCAAGGTCGAGCTGATCAAGGACGGCAACGGCCTGGGTAATTACGAGAGCGCCACGCCGTTCCCGATTCCCAAGAACGGGTTGGAAGTGATCTGGAACCACATCACCCGCTATCGGGGTGGGGCGGTTCAGCGGAACGTCGGCCAAGTGACTCCCACCGCCGACGGGGCCTACTCCGTGGTCAAGTTTCAGGACGAAATCACCTGGCGGACCTACCTGAAGGATTACGATCCGGCCGAGGACCCGAACGTACTGTTCTACTTCAAACAGGCCATCACCGCGCCGGCGCGGCTGGCTGGTAACGTCCTGCTGGTACATGAAACCATCGACCAGGTGGCCGAGCCCCGCCGGGCGTGGGTGTACAATGCCGGGCAGCGCCGCGTGCGCCGGGCCCCCCAGGTGGCCTACGATGGCCCGGGCACCGCGGCGGACGGCCTGCGCACCTCCGACAACTTCGACATGTTCAACGGTGCTCCGGACCGCTACAACTGGGAGCTGCTGGGCAAAAAGGAAATGTACATTCCGTACAACTCCTACAAACTGGTGGATCGCAGCCTGACGTACGATCAGATCGTCAAGGCCGGCCACATCAACCAGGACCTGACCCGCTACGAGCTGCACCGGGTCTGGCACGTGCGCGCAACCCTGAAGGAAGGGGAGCGCCACATTTACGCCCAGCGTGATTTCTTCATCGATGAGGATACCTGGCAGGCGGCGGTGATTGACCACTACGACGGTCGCGGCGAACTCTGGCGGGTCGCCGAGGCCCATGCCATGCAGTTCTACGACCAGGACGTACCCTGGTATGCGCTGGAAGTGCTCTACGACCTGCTGTCCGGCCGCTACCTGGCACTGGGGCTGACCAACGAAGAGAACAACCCGTACACCTTTGGCGTGGAACGCTCCTCTCGGGACTACACCCCGGCCGCGTTGCGCCGGGCAGGCACCCGCTAACGGGCCTCCGGGAAACCAAAGCGGGTCGCGAGCGACCCGCTGGACTGCGACAAACCCCCACCACAACGGCGGGGGTTTGTCGTATTTGGGGCCGCTTTTCAGAGGTTGCCCGTGCTCAAAGAGCTGGCCTACCACAACACGAAAGGGGGCATCCCCCCTCTGCTCCGGTGCGGCCCCCATCCCGTCTGATTGTTTGTGCAGCGTTATTGGCAGCGCGGATCATTGATGTCACGCGATTCCATGGCAAGAGCGTGGGTCGTGGTCTAGCCCGGATTTCTCATAGTGCCCGAGCAAGTCTCGCAGACTGTGCGGATTGCCGCCATTACGGCTCATTTGCAGCCATGATTGCTTAATAATCGATCAATTCCTGTTATCCGGACACACGCCCTCCTTTCCCCCATTGAGTCGGGCCGGGGGAGCCCGGGCATTTATCTCGGAGCCAGACGGCGAACCAGGTCAGAGAGTTCGTCTTTGTAAGGATAGGCGTCACTCATCAACACCCGTATGCGCCGGGTGTTGCGAATGATGACCGCACCCACTTTGATCAGATTCAACCGCAGGTTACTGGCGCTCATTCTCTCGAAGGGCGTCTTTTTCAGGTGGGCCCGTAATCGCTCGAACAACGTGTAGGCAAAGCCCGACAGGAGCAGTCGCCACTGATTGGTCCACCACCGCGTACTGGAAGTACGGTCTGCGAACAGACACAACGGCTGATCCTTGATCCGGTTCTCCATATCGCCTCGGGCGCAGTATTGCTCATAGTAGAGCTTGAAGCCGTCGTCGTAGCGGGAACTGATAATGAACCTCGGGTTGGCCCCCAGTTCGCCTTCCTCCAGGCGTGCCCCCACCCAGCGGGGGTGTTTACAGGTGTGGGCCTGGTACTGGAACCGGTAGGTGGCAGAGATCTTTTCACCCAGTTTCTCGTGGCTTCGTCCTCTGAAGGGGCATACCAGAGTTCTTTGAGTTGGTCTTTCAGTACGTAAACGGTCATCAAGGGCTGGTTGGCTTGCAGCAGCTCTTCCAGCTTCACGGCCTGCTCGGCCTTGAGGTTGTCTCGGTTTCTCAATAGTAACCAGCG